>Ga0224555_1000609_pt1 | contig 54995 bp, 42 predicted proteins | sample 714S23034metaG_FD_180687 | JGI IMG/M metagenome (GOLD analysis project Ga0224555, IMG submission 180687) | Peat soil microbial communities from Stordalen Mire, Sweden - 717 S2 30-34 | ecosystem: Environmental > Terrestrial > Soil > Wetlands > Peat | place: Sweden: Norrbotten County, Stordalen... | reverse complement strand
CGCAGCGCCCGTTTGCCATTGTGATTGTAGGAGGGCTGCTTTCGGATCTTTTGTTGAGCATCTTCCTTTTGCCCACTTTGTATGTCTGGGTAGCACGAGAAGGGGACACTCTCCCGAAACCGGAGGTTGCAAATGAAGCCTAAGATGATAATTGTTCTTGTGCGAATCATCGGAAGTTGTGTCCTGGGCATAGCTTTTCTTGCCAGTTCCGTGAGCGCGCAGCAAGCGCTCACATGGGACCAGGTGAAGGCGAAATTCGAGGCCGTGAATCCGGTGTTGAAAGCGGATGCGGCCAACGTAGAGGAAATGAAGGCCGAGGAAATCACGGCATTTCTCCGGCCCAATCCGCAGTTCACCGTCGCGGTGGACGGCACGCAGATCGCACGGCACGATGGGGTCTGGACTCCATTCAAGGGCACAACCGAACAGCCTAACTTCAGTTACCTGCACGAGCGCGAGCACAAGCGTGAGTTGCGCCTGCAGAGCGCCAAGGAAGGCACGCAGATTACCCAATCCCAGCACGTTGACCTCGAACGTAATCTGATCTTTGGCCTCAGGTCGGCCTTTGTGCAAATCCTCCAGGCCAAGGCGGTGCTGGAGTTAGCCAAAGCAGATCTCGATTACTACGACAAGATCATCGAGATAAGCCGGGCCCGCTTCAAAGCTGGCGACCTTGCCAAGATTGACTTAGCCAGGATCGAGCTTCAGCGCGTGCAATATGAGTCTGAAATCGAGACCGCAATCGTCAATTTGCGCACCCAGAAGATTCAGCTACTACTGCTGCTCGACGACCGCACGCCGGTCGATCAGTTCAACGTGACTGGACTCTTCGACCTAGGCCCGGAGCTTCAGCCACTCGACGATTATCACCAAATTGCGCTCGACAACAGGCCAGATCTGCGGGCAGCGATCCAGACCATCGAGCAATCGCAGACCAATCATAAGCTTGCCTGGGCCAATGGTTCGACCGATCCAACTTTCGCCGCGTGGTATACGCACAACTCCTCGACCAATAATCCGAATGGCCCTCAGACTCTCGGCCTCAGCGTCCAAATTCCACTGCGGATCTTCGACAAGAACCAGGGCGAGAAGAAGCGCACGCTGATCGACATCGACAGAAGCCAGGAGGTTGCCGAGGCCGCGAAGGCTCAAGTCTACAGCGACGTGGACGATGCCTACGAATTGGTGCGCAGCAATATTGCTTTGATCAAGCCGTACAAAGCACAGTACCTCGATCAATCGGTTTATGTGCGCGACACGGTGACTTTTGCCTATCAGCACGGAGGGGCATCGTTAATGGACTTTCTCAATGCGCAGAGCGATTACCGTGTGGTTCAACTGGCCTATCTGCAGTTGATCGGCGCGTATATGACGGCCGCCGGCCAAATGAATCTTGCCGTAGGGCGCGAGGAGATTCAATGATAATCACGCCTACCGCGAAAAGTGCCAGGCCCATTGTCTACATGATTACCGGTACCAAGAGGTGGAATCAATGAAGAGACATGAAGTTCGATCCCGCATCGAGGAGAATGGCATTCTTCCTTCAGTGCGTGTTTCATCGCGCGAGATGGCGCTATTTGCGGCTGAGACTGTCTATTCGGCCGGAATTTCCGTTGTTGAGATCACGTTGACCATACCAGGAGCGCTGGACGTGATCGACGACCTGGCTAGGCGCTTTCCCGACTTGGCGGTGGGCGCCGGCACCGTACTCGACGAAGAAGCGGCGGTGTCGTGCATCGACGCCGGCGCGAAGTTTTTGACCAGCCCCGGATTTGTGCCGGAGGTGGTGGCTTATGCAAACAAGGTTAACGTCGTGGTGCTTCCGGGAGCTTTGACGCCAACCGAAATCATTGCGGCCTGGAAGGCCGGTTCGGATCTTGTCAAGATTTTTCCTACAGGTCATATAGGAGGCGTGCAATACGTGCGCGCGCTCAAGGTGCCGCTTCCGCAAATCCCGTTGATTGCCACAGGCGGCGTGAATCAATTGACTGCATTCGACTTTATTCAGGCCGGGGCCACTGCTATCGGGCTTGGCGGAGAACTGTTGCCCAAGGAGGCTCTGCACTTTCGCCAGGTAGATCGAATTCATGAGTTAGCGAACAGGTTTCTTGGCTTGGTAAGGGACGCGCGGGCATTGCGAGAAAAGTACTACTAAGGCATCAGTCCGATCACGAATTCCGGAGTGGTGATAATGCTTAAAAATACAACTTCATTCCTATCATTCTCTTCATGCGCCCCTCATGCTTTTTCTTCAATACTTAAGCATGGGAGGTATCAAGCACATGAAACGCAGTCTATTCGCAGCATGTATTCTGTCATTCGCTTTCGCAAGCGCAGGAATCGCACAGGACACGGCCTCTTCTTCGGCGGCCGGCGCTCATTATACTCTGGCGCAGTTGAAGCAGCTGGCGCTCACTGCGCACACGCAAGAGCAATACACGGCTCTTGCTAACTACTACGGCGAAAGGCAGAATAACTATCTGCAAAAGGCCGCCGAAGAGAAACAGGAGTGGTTGAGGAGAAGCCAGAACATCATAAGTGTGGCAGCCAAGTATCCAAGGCCTGTCGACTCGGCACGTAATCTTTACGATTACTACATGTACAAGGCTTCCGAGGCCGGATCAATCGAAGTGAAATACAATCGGCTGGCATCGGCTGACACACAGTAAACGCGCTTTAAAACGCCGCTAGGGAACCTCTGATTAAGTTCTACTTCTAATGGAGCATTCCCTCAGGGGCTAAAGCCCGCGCTTGTTTTGTTGCACTTGCGGCACGACTGAAGTCGTGCCCTTTCAAAACTGAGACTTAATCAGAGCTTCCCTAGACAGCAGTTTTAACTGAAAAGACGCCGTTGTTGAAGATGGAGAGCAGGGAGCTGGGTCGATTGACCGGTTCCCTGTTATTTTTGTTTATTATCCAGATGTGTTCTTTATACCTTCTTCATACGATCCCAATTAGTCTCTAGTTAGCATGCGGAGATATCGCGCTTGAGGAAGGTGTAAGTCAGATGGCAAATTCAGTCGTCTCGGGATCGGCGCAATTGCCGCGGAATATCCAGACTATCGCACAATACCTTGCATCTAGTGCGGCCATCCTTCTGCTAACCTACGTCGGATTTGTGCTTCAGATTAACCTGCTGACGATCAGTTTTCTTTATTTGCTGATTGTCGTGCTAGTAGCGTCGCGCTTCGGTTTCTGGACGGCATCATTTGCGTCGCTTCTGGCCGTGCTCTTGCTTGACTATTACTTTGAGCCTCCGCTCTTTAGTTTTGAAGTTGAAAATTCAGGTATCTTTGTAGCGCTTGTTACGTTTGAGGTGACGGCGCTGGCAATCAGCAGATTACACGGACGAGGAATGCGGGTTGCAAGAGAGGCGGCACTCAATCGCACGGAGATGGAGCAGTTGTATGAGTTGAGCCGCAGTTCGCTTCTGCTGGATTTGCGCCAGCCGCAGGGGCCACAACTTGCTGTCTTAATTCATAGGATATTCGACGTGCGCGCCGTTGCCTTGTTCGACATGAACCTGAGCCGGCAGGACAGGATGGGCGATTGGGACGCGGGCGAAGAGGATCTGGCCAAAGAATGCTACCTGCGCGATGCTGCACAGGATGACTCCAGTGCTCAAACCTGGCAGCGCGTCTTGCGAGCCGGACCTGGCTCTGTAGGCGCTTTGGTGGTGAGAGGAGAGCTCAGTTCTCTTGTGGTTGATGCGCTCGCGTCTCTTGCCGCAATTGCGATCGACCGGCATCAGTGGTTCGACAAGGAGGAAAGAGCTGAGACAGTGAAAAAGAGCGAGCAGTTACGTGCGACGGTGATGGATGCGCTCGCGCATGAGTTCAAGACGCCTCTGACAGCGGTTCAGACTGCCAGTTCAGGCTTGCTTGAGCTTGGGGGATTGACGCAGTCCCAACGCGACCTCGTGACGCTGATCGATGGAGAAGCAGTTCGACTGAACAAATTGTGTACACAGCTATTAAAAGCGGCTAAGCTCGAGGCTAGGCAGGTCGGTCTAGCCACAGCCAGCGTGAAGGTGCTCGATTTGGTTCGCGAGGTGTTGGCCAGTCATCCGGTGTCCGCGGAAAGAAACAGCATTCAGGTTACAGTGAAGGATTCTTTGCTGGCTGTGCACGCGGATCGCGAATTGCTGGCAATGATTCTGACGCAGTACATCGACAATGCGCGAAAGTATTCAACAACAGGGACGCCGATTGAGATTGCCGCACGAGCGAGTCATAGCGAGGCCCTCATCTCCGTGCATAATTTCGGATCGACGATACGGATCGAAGACAGGGAAAGAATATTCGAGCGTTTTTACCGGTCGCCAGAGTTGAAGGATGCAGTTCCCGGTACAGGCATAGGGCTCTCTGTAGTGAGGAAAGCTGCTGAGGCTCATCATGGACACGTGTGGGTCATCAGCGATGATAAAGAAGGAACAACATTTTTTCTATCCCTTCCCATGGAAGCAAGGAGGACGCTTTGAATACGAATCAGGTGAACTCGGGGCAAGGCACGATCCTCGTAGTTGACGACGACAGTTCCACGAGACAGGCATTGCGCGTGACATTGACTGGCATGGGTTTCACCGTTGTGGAAGCGGCTCGCGGAGAGGAAGCATTAACGCTGGTCCGCTTGTCGTGGTTCGATGCCGTATTGCTAGACGTGGACATGCCGGGAATGGGAGGAATAGAAACCTGCAGAAATATTCGGCGTGCAATCGCACGATTGCCGATCCTGATGTTGACAGTAATGGATAGCGAAGATGACAAGGTGCTGGCACTGGATGCTGGAGCTGACGATTACATTACAAAACCGTTTCAAGTGCGGGAGTTGACGGCGCGATTGCGCTCGGCAGTACGTAGAAGAAATGCTGAAGATACCAACAGGGACGTACCGATTCGTCATGGCTCACTCGAACTAGACCCAGTTAAATACCGTGTGCTGAAGGATGGTCGCTCAATTCATCTGACGCCCAAGGAATTCGAAATGTTGCATTACCTGATGATGCACGCGGGCGAGCCGATTCCACACGCTCGTCTGCTTAAGTCTGTGTGGGGTCCGGAGTATGGAAACGAGCTTGAGTACCTTCGAACATTTGTACGCCAACTGCGCAAGAAAATTGAAGACGACCCGCGGAATCCGCGGTATTTGTTGACAGATGCGTACGTTGGCTACCGATTTAGTGAACAGGCATCAGAGCCTTAGGATGCCTTAGCGCAAACATCTTTATCTATAGAATCAAAGTGGTTCGATAATAATCGAGCGCGACTTGTCCGTTGTAGGGCTTTATGATTTTGATTTGCTGTCACAAAAGGTCTGACAGTCGGTAATATTATGCCGTCTGTGCCCGCAACGAACGAGGGGAGATAATCGCAGGATTAGTCCCGAGAAGCGTGCAACTGGTCTTTGTCCAGACAGGATGAAAAGGAAGAGTATTTGTTCCTTGGGAGTCGGTTTCCGGAGTGTTTTCCCAGGCCTGAGCGGAGTTCCGGGCGAATCACGGGCCATCCGGACAGAACTCGGTTTTCGGCCGACCGAGAGTCGCCAGCAGGCAAAGAGCAGGGTCAGTGACGGATATCTATCCGGTACGCATGAGTGGAGGCAATTATTCTCTCAGTTCCGACGGCGAGTGCTCAATCTCTACTGGATCAATTCCAATTAGCCTTATATTTGCTTTGAATTAACTATCATTCGAGTACGTAATAACTACAGGCATATTTCTCTTGTAGTATTAATACGCTAGAATCAATAACTTAAATCAATGGTGGAGGCGGCGGGAGTTGAACCCGCGTCCGAAATCGCTGTCAGCCAGGAGTATTCATGCTTTGTCCGATTCCTTTTGGATTCGCCCCCGGAACTCAGAACGGACAAGATGCGCCGGAAACTAGTCCGATGATCTCGCGGTTACAACACGGACCGAGCCGCAGCCGCCAGCCTACTGTATGACGTCCGCTCACAGCCCATAGGCGAAGCCGTGGAAGACGGCAGCTTAATTAATTAAGCTGCAAGTGCCAGATTATCGTTGGCAACTTTGTTTTTGCAGGCGATTACGGGTGCCCACACCCCGACATGACTCCCAAGCCGCAATCGATCCCGTCGAAACCGTGACGCCCCCAAATACAGCTGGGTGCGAGCCGGGCCAACTGGCTCGTGCTGCATACTTCCATTCTACGCTAATTTCTGTTTTGCCGGAGCCGGGACTATTGCTTCTTCAGGTCGATGCTCTCGTACTCGTGGCGGGCGATGGAGGCACGAATCTCAGCTGGAGTCTTGCCCGCCTTGGTCATGCGATAGGCGAGAAAGGCCTCTGCTGCACAGACGTCGCATTCGGTACCGTGCGCGTTCTCAAAGCAACTGCGCAGACTGGTGTGGCCTAGTGAGCGGTCGCAGCGGCAGTTGCAGGGCAACTGGTAGAGTACGTTGCCGATCTGGACGGCCTGCTGGTAGACGTGAACCTGCCAGGGATAGACGAAGTGCTCGCCTGTGAGCTGGGCGCCATGCAGGATGGGCGGCAGCTTGGTTACCTTGAGCGGGGCGGCGGCGTGATAGGCGGGAACATCTTCGGCCGGGTTGGACCACTGCGCGTAGCTGGCCGCGGTTAGGACGAATACGGCCGCGCCCATGGCCCAGCGGCGTTGGATCAGGTTCTTCATGGAAGCTCACTCTCCAATAGCAATTGTAGTCCGGAAGCAGGATGGAACGGAACCATGGGCTGGTCTGCTCGCAATGTGAGGAGGATCACTGTGCGCCAGGCGAGCAAAAAAAGACGGCACGAACGGTCAAGCTGTTCGTGCCGGGAGGCCAGTGACGCAACTTACTTCCAGTGTGGATCGGTAGGAAACCGTCTCCATCACCGGAATAAATACAGCATAGCATAGATTCGGTTGAATGCAATACAGAAATCGAAATTATTTTTTCCCATGTTGGAATAGGTTAGAATTTGGTACAAAACGCGTCAAATGCGCCGGGCCCAAGAGAAGAACAAAAGCGGAATCATTAGCAATAAGGTTCTTGAAACGATATCAAACACTTTATAATCATAAACTTAACTCGAACCGCAAGGGACGGCCAGTCAACCCTTCGGCTGGCTCAAGGTGCGGGTTGTGGCTGCAGCTTCTGTGCTTGCCGGGGGGTTGGCAGTTGCCTGGTGGTACCGAAGTACCGTTAAAAAGCTTAATCAGGAGGATGAAATGCCCAGAAATCCACATTTTGGGATGTCTGGGGACGACCCGGAGGACGGGTAATGCCCTATGAGTGCGTTGCAGGGGCTATTGGGCTACCTTGTCCGCGCCGGCCGCCACGGCGAAGTCTTTGCTGGTGATGCCGCCGGCATCATGGGAGACCAGGGCCAGGCGGACTTTGTTATAGCGAATATCGATGTCCGGGTGGTGGTTGGACTCCTCGGCTATATCCGCGACTTTATTGACGAAGGCGATGGCGTCGGGGAAGGTCTCGAATTTAAAGGTTCGCACCAGCTCGCCGCCTACGATGCTCCAATCGGGACGCTTGCTCAGGTGGGACTTGATTTCAGCATGAGAAAGTACAGTCATAATTTGCTCCGGGGAAGACAAGTAGTCGACCTATTTAGTTCAGATGCTGGATTGGGCTGCGGGGAGCGGGAAATAATGCAGCTGCTTCAGAGCTGCGGCGGCTTGGCGGCGCCGGACAGCTCGAAGGTGGAGTAGCGCTTGTTCTGGTTGATGATTTCGGAACGCAACTCGTACCAGAGCTCATTGGAGATTTTGAGCAGGACCTCGACGACGCCGGGATCGAACTGCGTGCCGGAGCAGCGCAGAATTTCTTCGCGGGCCACGTCGAAGCTGCGGGCCTTGCGGTAGGGGCGGTCGCTGGTGATGGCGTCAAGGGTGTCGGCGACGGCGAAGATGCGAGCCCCGATGGGAATCTCGCTGCTGTGCAGACCGCTGGGATAACCGCTGCCGTCGTAGTGTTCCTGGTGGGTGAAGACAATCTCCGCCGCGCCGGCCAGGAAGGGAATCTTGCGCAGCATGTGGTAGCCGCGGGCGCAATGCTCGCGCATGACTTCCTGCTCTTCAGCGGTGAGCTTGCCTGGTTTGCGCAGGATTTCGTCGGGAATGGCCATTTTGCCGATATCGTGCAGAAATGCCCCGCGCGCGATGACCTTGATCTCTGCCGGGGAGATGTTCATGGCGCGGGCCAGCGCGATGGTGTAAGCGGTGACCCGCTTGGAATGGCCTTCGGTTTCAGAGTCCTTGAGATCGAGCGCGTCGCCCAATGCCTCCAGGGTGACGTCGTAGGAATGCTCCAGATTTTCCATGGCCTGGCGGAGCATCTCAGTTCTGGCGCGCACCACCTGCTCAAGGTTCTGCTGGTAGTTGTGGGTATCCTGCAAAATCTGGCGGTGGTCGAGAGCGCGCTCGACCGTGTTCACCAGGTGCTCGCGCTCGAAGGGCTTAAGCAGATAGTCGTAGGCGCCGCGGCGCATGGCGTCGATGGCCACGCTGATGTCGTGCACGGCCGATACCATGACCACGGGAAGCTGCGGTTGCTGAGCGTGGATGCGGTCCAGCACGGCAATGCCGTTACCGTCCTGCATCACAATGTCGGTGAGCACCAGGTCAAAGGCGTTTTGTTCCAGGATATCCAGCGCTTCGTGGCCGCTGGCAGCCAACTGTACATCATAACCGTGACGTTCCAGAGTAGAGCCCATCATGGTGCGGACGTGCGCTTCGTCGTCAACAACCAGAATTCGCGCCGATTTGCGACGTCTGTTGGGACGCGCCTCCGCCTCCGCGTTTTGATTCACCGCGGGGACTGGTGTTCCGAGTCCTGCCAGGTTCAATGCCAAGCCAGGTTCTCCATCGATCTTCGCCTTCCGTAAAAGTGGCAGGCGAAAATGTGTTCTCCTAAAGAAAACTTAACTCTGTGGCCCAATGCCCTACATAATATAGGACGAAAAAATGCAGAGGCCGGGTTCTGGCTAAAGCAATTTTGTTTTGCACGAATCCACCAGGGATACGTTCCGAAACGGCACGATGTTCCCGGATTCAGCAGCGCTCAACCTGCGTCTGCGTAAGCCCCGGGCCTTCTAGAACTTCCAACCTGATGCCTTATCAGTAGATCAAGAAGGCGTAGAGCGCGATGCAAAGAAAAAGAACAGGAGTTCATTTTTGTTCAATCTTCAAATGCGGAGCGCAGGTCAATAGCAATCTTTACCTGCAGATTCATTTTCCCGCAGGTTCACTGCGATTATATAGAACGTTATGCCTCGCGGCTGCGGACGGAAGAGCTGCGGTGGCAATAACATGCGGGAGGTACCAAGAAAGCCAAGAGACCAAGGGCCAAAGCGTGCGATTCCTGAAGGAATGATCGGGCGCGATAGAGAATCGGGCCTATTCCCGCTTTTTCTGGCGGGCGCGTCTGGCGGCGGCCCAACCATTCCTGGTGACCTGGCGAGCACGGCTGACGGCCAGTGATCCGGCCGGCACGTCCCTGGTGATGCAGGAGCCTGCGCCGATGAAGGCGCCATCCTCGACGGTAACCGGCGCGACCAAAGTGGAATCGCTGCCCACGAAGACGTCCTTGCCGATGCGCGTGGGATTTTTGTTGACGCCGTCGTAGTTGCAGGTGATGACCCCGGCGCCGATGTTGGTTCCTTCGCCGATTTCGGCATCGCCAAGATAGGTGAGATGGCTGGCTTTGACGCCTTTGCCCAGCTTGGCTTTTTTGATTTCAACAAAGTTGCCTACGTGGGCTTGTTCGCCGATCTCGCACCCTGGGCGCAGGTGAGCGAAGGGGCCGATCTTTGCATCGTCGGCAATGGTGCTGTCGGCCAGCACGCAGCTCTGGCGAATGAGCACGCGATTGCCCAGGGTGCAATTTTCGATCACAGAGTAAGAGCGGATGAGGCACTCGGAACCGATGCGGGTGAGGCCGAGCAACTGCACGAAGGGCTCGATGACGGTATCCGGCGCCACTTCAACGCCGGCGTCGATGACGCAGGTTTCAGGCCGGAAAATGGTGACGCCTGCGGCTATCAGGCGACGAGCATATGTGGTGCGGAGCGTCGAATCGAGGGCAACCAGTTCGGCGAGGGTGTTGGCGCCCAACAGTTCGGCTGCATCGTCGGCTTGAATGGCAACCACGCGCTCTCCGGCTGAACGCAGGAGAGCCGCCATCTGGGGCAATACGAATTCGTTGTAGGCATTTTCGGTGGTGAGCTTATCGAGATTGGCGAGCAGAGGCGCTGTCCTGAAGGCGTAGATGCCGGTGTTGATCTCGCGAATGGTTTGCTGCTTGGGAGTGAGCGCTTTTTGCTCGACGATGGCTTCCACCTCCGATGAGTCTTTTGAGCGGCGCAGAATTCGTCCGTAGCCGAAGGGATCCTCGGGAGTGGCGGTGAGAATGGTCATGGCTGCGCGCTGGATCTGGTGAAATTGCCAGAGGTGCGAGAGGGCCTCAGGGCGGATGAGCGGCACGTTGCCTGAAAGCACCAGGATGTTTTTGTAGCCGGTGATGGAGTCGCGCGCGGACTGGATGGCGTGGCCGGTTCCGAGCTGCTCGGTCTGTTCGACAAAGTTGACGCCGGCGCCGGCGACCGCCGCTTTCACTTTTTCAGCCTGGTGGCCGATGACTACGTAGATATCTTCCGGGGCAACTACGCGGCTGGCGGCGGCGACGACGTGGGACAGCAGCGGTTTTCCGCCGATCTCGTGCAGCACTTTGGGCAGGCGCGTTTTAAGCCGGGTTCCCTTGCCGGCGGCCATGATGACTACGGCCAGAGTCTTGTTCGATTCCAATTTGCTGGTCATGAATGGACTCCTGTTTAGTTTTGTGGGATCCCACCCTAGCGCAAAAAAGGCGCGATGCTCCCGATCAATAGGGTACCCCAGCGCCAGGGTGAGGCAGCCGGCATTTTTTTAAAGTTTGTGATATTCCAGGTCTTCCGCCGCGGCGGACAAGACCTGGGGCAACCGGCATTTGATTTACTGCCGCATATTTTTCGGCATGGGAATGGTGATGTCGATCGGTTGTGCGGGGCCCAGCTTCAGTTCTTCCAGGGGCGGCTTGATCTCCGGGCCGTTGCCGACTATAAGAACAGCATATTTTCCGGGATGAATGTACTTCTTTGCAACCGCAGTCACATCGTCCAGAGTCACCTTTTCAAGCGCGGCCTTGTAGGTTTCAAGATAGTTTGCCGGATAGCTGTAGAACTCCAGCAACTCGCGCTCGGTAAGCACCTTTTCCCTGGTGTCGTAGCGGAAGAGGAAGGTGTTGAGGATGTTGTCTTTGGCGCGATCAACCTCCACTTGCGCGAAGGGCCTGGTGGTGAGTCCGGCGATCTCGTCCAGTGCGGCTCTGGTTGCGTCCACGGTGGACGTGCTCTTGGTGAGCACCTCAACGCGGAATGGACCGGGATGGTCATAGTCGAAGCTCAGGCCGCCGCCGACTGCATAGGCCAGGCCCAGCTCGGTGCGGACTTTTTGGAAGAGACGGCTGGTGAATCCGCCGCCCAGGATTTCATTCATCACCGCCAACGCGGGCACGTCTGGATTGTGCCGGTCCGTGCCCAGGCCCACGATCTGCACATTGGACTGGTTCACGTCTTCCTTACCGATAAAGTAGAGGCCGGGTTTGGGGCCATCGAATACGTCGTGACGGGCGGCCAGGGGCTGGGCCGGCGGAAACCCTTCAAAGGCCGCCCGGAGCTTGGCTTCCATGGTTACGGGATCGAAGTCGCCGAAGACGCCGATAATGAGCTTTCCGCCGATGGTGCGGTCGTGCCAGGCCTGGAGATCGGCCAGGGTGACCGCGCCGATGGTGGCCAGTTCCGGCTGGCGGGTATAGGGACTGTTTATGCCGTAAACCAGCTTGGCCGATTCGCGATTGGCAATCGCCGCTTCATCGTCGTTGCGGCGGACGATGCTGGTGGCCTCCTGCTGCTGGGCCAGCTGGAGCTTTTCCGCGCTGAATTTGGGATGCAGAAACAGGTCCATGGCGAGCGAGAAGACCTGGTCGGCATCGCCCTTGAGCGAATCCCACTCGATGGTAGTGGAGTCTTCGTCGCCCGAGGTTTCAATGTGAGCTGCCTGGGCTTCGAGCAGATCGTCGAGGGCGTCGCCGTCCATTTTGGCTGTGCCGCTGGTGCGCCAGGCCTGTCCATAGATGCCGATGAAGCCCGTCTTGGCAAGATCCTCATCGCGCGAACCGCCGGGAATGAGGACTGAGCCGGAGATGAACGGAAGTTCGTGATCTTCCTGCAGGAAGAGGACAATGCCGTTCTTGAGCTCGATGCGCTTCGGCTGCTGAGGTTTGAACTCGTGCAGTTTGGGGATGGGAATTTCTTCCCAGGGCTTGCTTTGCTGTGCTGGGAGGGCGATGGGGGCAAGAGCTGCGGCAAAGATTGCGCCGGCCAGAATCATTCGGGAAAGATTTTTTATGTAAGGGCTCTTCATTGCGCGCCTCCCTCTTTGGGTGCTGCCGTTGATTGTTGTGTGGGAGGAGCGGCTGTATCAATCCATGCTTCAGTGCGGTTGCTGTCGACGAAGACCTGGTTGGCCACGCGGCGGATATCGGCTTTTGTCACCTTGTCTATCCGGTCGAGTTGCAGGAATAGCTCACGCCAGTCGCCGTAGCGGGTCTGGTATTCGGACAGGCTGTTGGCCACGCCCTGGTTGTTGGCCAGACCGCGCAACAGGTCGGCGCGCGTGCGGGTCTTGAACATTTGCAGCTCATCGTCGGTTACGTCGGTGGTTTTCAGCTTCTGAATTTCCTTGTGGATGGCGTCGCGCATCTCCGCCGGTGTGTGCCCAGGGAGTGGAATGGCGCCAAAGACAAACAGGCTGGGATACTTGTCGCCGGGGTAAGGGCTGAAGCCCTCGGCAGCAGCAGCTATCTGCTGGTCGCGGACCAGGCTGCGATAGAGCCGCGAGACGCGGCCGTTGGAGACAATGTCGCTGATGGCGTCGTAAACGGCGTCGTCGGGATCGCGGTAGTCGGGGCGGTGGTAACCCTCAATATAGATGGGCTGCGTGGCTTCGCGAATGGCTACCGTCTTCTCTGCAAACTGTTTGGGCTCGACGGTGGTCATCTCCTCCGGCTTGGGTCCGAAGGGAACGCCGCTGAAATATTTTTCCAGCATCGGCATCGCCTCGGATGCTTTGACGTCGCCGACCACGGCGACCACGATATTGGCTCCCACGTAATACTTTTTGTGGAAATCCATGGCTTCGGTGGCGTTGATCTGGCTTACCTCGCTAGGCCAGCCGATACCGCTGCGGCCATAGGGATGGGCCACGTAAGCTGTGGCGACGAACTGCTCGAAGAGACGGCCCTCGGGGTTGGAGTCGGTGCGCATGCGGCGTTCTTCGATCACCACGTCGCGCTCCTTGTAGAACTCGCGGGGCACGGTGTCGGCCAGTCGGCTGCTCTCGAGATAGGCCCACAGCTCCAGACGGTTCTCCGGCATGGACCAGAAGAACTGGGTGTCGTCGAGGCCGGTTTCAGCGTTCAGGCCCTCGGCGCCGTTGCGCTCAGCGATGTCAGTAAACTGGTTGGGGATGACGAATTTATGCGCTTCGGCCTGGGCTGCAAGGAAGATTTTTTTCAGCTCGGCCAGCTTTTTGGGGTCGCGGCCCACTTCCTTCAGGTATTCGGCCTCGTAGGCGTCGTTGGCCACTTCCACTTTGGCCAGGGCAACCTTCTCGGCTGGGTAGTCTTTGGTGCCGATCTCGCTGGTTCCCTTGAAGGCCAGGTGCTCAAACATGTGGGCCAGGCCGCTCGCGCCCGAGGGGTCGTTCACGTCTCCCGCGTCGACGAAGGTGGAGTAGCTGAAGACCGGCGCATCGGGGCGCTCGCAAACGATGAGGGTGAGGCCGTTGGGCAGCACCTTGGTAGTGATCCGCTGTTCAAAACTCTTCAAATACTGATCCTGCGCTCCGGCGCAGGCAATCCCCACCACCGCCAGCCCCAGCACCAGGGCTGCGGTCCGTATGATTTTTTGCATCCAATCTCCTTGTTCGGGAGGCTAAAAAGCCGCAAACGCGTACTCTTTCAAGTTAGTCTTTAGACAGGGCAGGGTCAAACCGGCTGAGAGTCGTCCTTGACCGCGTGCCGCGCACCACCGTATTCTGCGAGCGTTTCCGCGCGGCGGATGAATCTTAGATCCAACCTGTGCATGGAGAGTACGTATGAATCCGGTTATCTTGACGGTTCGCATCCTGCAATGTGCCATGATCGTCTCCGTGTTGATGTTTATTTTTGTCCTCCATATCATTCATCCCACCCCACACAGCGTGAACGCCTCATTGGAGTGGAGCATCGTGTTTTGTGCAATCGGCTCCGCCCTGATGGGATTCATCGTTCAACGCATGATGCTTCGCGGCCCGAGCCAGTCTCTTCCGGCGACGGAGAATTCAACCCTTCTCCGCCCGTGGTTTGCGGGACACGTTCTCCGATTTGCAACAGCGGAATCAGTGGCCTTGTTTGGATTTGCTCTGCGCATGATGGGCAGTTCTTCCATCCTGGTCACCGGATTGTTTGTGAGCTCTCTGGTCCTACTGCTGCTCTGGCAACCGGGGCCGGTTCCAACACAAACTGAGTCGCAAATCTCGATAAGGTAATCGAATGGAAGCAGGAGAGTACGCATGAGCACGACATCTCCGAATGCCGCTCAGCCGTTTCTGGTTCGCCGCGCCGCGGTGCTTGGCGCCGGGACCATGGGTTCCCGCATTGCTGCCCACCTGGCTAATGCCGGAATCCCTACGCTGCTCCTCGACCTGATTCCGGCCGGCGATGGTGCGCGCAATCGGCTTGCTTTGGCAGCGATCGATGCTCTGGGAAAGGCCAAACCCGCCGCTTTCTATGAGCCATCGCTCGCCGCGCTCATCACGGCAGGCAACTTTGAAGACGACCTGGGCAAATTGGCTGCGTGCGATTGGGTGATCGAGGCTGTGGCTGAGAACCTGGCGATCAAGACAGCGCTGCTGGCGCGGGTGGTGCCACATCTGGCGGCTCATGCCTTGCTGACCACGAATACCTCCGGATTGCCGGTGGCACAGATTGCCGCGGGACTGGCTGCGCACCGGGAGCGATTCTTCGGGACGCACTTCTTCAACCCGCCGCGTTATATGCGGCTGCTGGAGACGATTCCGACCGCGGAGAGCGATGCGGCTGTGGTGAGCGCCTTTGCCGCCTTCGCCGACCGCACGCTGGGTAAGCAGGTGGTGTTTGCCTGCGATACGCCAAACTTTATCGCCAACCGCATTGGCATTGCCGTGATGTTTAATGCTGCGGCGCTGATGCTCAGGCAGGGGCTGACTATCGAAGAGGTGGACGCGCTGACCGGGCAGGCGATCGGCTGGCCCCGCACCGGAACCTTTCGGCTGGCGGACCTGGTGGGTATCGACATTCTGGCCCACGTGGCCGCGAATTTTCCCCAGGGCGTTACGCAGAGCGGTTTTTCTCCGGTGTTGGAGGAGATTGTGATGCGGGGCTGGCTGGGCGATAAGGCGGGGCAGGGCTTCTACAAAAAGAGCCGTGGCGCGGACGGGAAAGACGAGCGACTGGTGCTGGACCTTGCGACTTTCGAGTACCGGCCCGCGGCCAAGCCCGCTTTGCCCGCGCTTGAAATGGCGAAAAATGCCGCCACGCTCCCGGAAAAACTTCGGATGTTGCTGGCGAACGATCCGGCCAAGGATAATGCTGCGGCGTTTCTGTGGCCGTTTCTCGCTTCGCTATGGACCTTTGCCGCGGATCGGATTGGCGAAGTGGCCGGCGATGTGGCTTCCATCGATCAGGCAATGCATGCCGGATTCAACTGGGAGATGGGGCCGTTTGAGATGTGGGATGCGGCTGGTGTGGGCTCGACTGTTGAACGCATGAAGGCGCTTGGACTGCCTGTGAGCGAGCGTGTGGACGCACTGCTGGCTGCGGGGCTAACGAGCTGGTATGCGAGCGACGGGCGGGAGTGTTTTCAGCCGGCGACGGGAAAGCTGGATCCGGTTGCGGCCGTTCCGGGGCACGCGCGGGTTGCGGATTTCAGGCGGTCGAATGGGGTGGTCCGCGCCAATGCGGGGGCTTCGCTGGTGGATTTGGGCGACGGCATTGGGTGCATCGAGCTGCACTCGCTGAAGAATGCCATCGGCGGCGATGTGCTGGCGTTGATTTCGGCGGTGCTTAGGCCGGACTCGGACGCGGTGCGCGACTTTGCGGGATTTGTGATCACCGGTGATCGCGACAACTTCAGCGTGGGCGCTAATCTGATGCAACTGCTGCTGGTGGCGCAGGAGGGCGAGTGGGAGGAATTGGCCGCGGTAATCAACGGCTTCCAGCAGATGACCGCGGCTATCAAGTTCTGCCCACGGCCGGTGGTGGTTGCGCCGTTTGGCATGACCTTTGGCGGCGGCGCGGAGATTTGCCTGCACGGCGCGCGGCGGCAGGCGCATGCGGAGACTTATATCGGGCTGGTTGAGGCTGGAGTGGGACTGATTCCGGCTGGAGGGGGAACGAAGGAGATGCTGCTGCGGGCCGTGGACCAGGCTGCCGCGCTCGCCTCCCCGGACCCGCGTGATCCGCCTTCGCGCTTTGCGCAATCGGCGGAGATGGGGACGGCGCTGCGGCGGGTCTTTGAGACGATTGCGCTGGCTAAGGTTTCTACCTCGGCTGCGGAGGCTCGGCCGCTGGGGCTGCTCTCGGTTGCCGACCGCATCACCATGAACCGCGAACGGCTGCTTCTCGATGCGAAGACGCTGGCGGCGGCGTTGGCTGAGGCTGGGTATGTTGCTCCGCAACCGCGCATGCAGATTCCCGCTCCCGGCACGGCGGCGCTGGCGGCGCTTGAGACTGGCGCTTTTCTGATGGGCGAGGCTGGCTATGCCTCGGAACACGACCAGAAGGTGGCGCGCTGGGCGGCTTATATTCTGGCCGGCGGACGCGTGACGGCTGGTTCGTTGGTGAGCGAGCAGTATCTGCTGGATTTGGAGCGGGAGGCGTTTCTTTCGCTCGCCGGGGAGCGGAAGACGCAGGAGCGGATTGCGTTTACGCTGAAGACCGGCAAGCCGTTGCGGAACTAGGATTGAAGTGTTCGGTAAAAAGATTGGCTGAGGAATGGCTGGAGCGAATTTATTTCGTGCACGAGTCAGACTGAGCGGATGGTTGCTGGGCGGATTATTTTTCGCCTGTGCGCTCGCACCGGCTCAGCAGCCGAACCTTGCGCAACTCGTCGAGTCTGGTCAGATCGTTGTTGACGGGCACTCGACTCCTTACCTCATCCGCCATCTGCCGGTTAGTTCGTTTCCCGAATTGCCTGCTACGGTTCAGGAGTTGCTGAATCGGCGCGGGTGTTTGATTCCGCAGACCTATGAGGCTTATCACCCGGAGAACGTGGTTCATGCAAGCCTGGAGCGGGCGGGGTCTTCGGACTGGGCGGTTCTTTGCTCAACGGAGGGGACGGTTTCGCTGCTGGTGTTTTTTGGCAGCAGGAGTGCGTCGGCGCAGCCGCTGGTGCTGGTTTCCGCGCCGGAGACGGAACGATTGCAGGCGCACGACGCTAGTGGCGCGCTGGGGTTCAATTGGGGCATCGATCCCGCATCGCCGGAGCAGGTGCACGAGGCGCAGGCTGGATTAGAGCACCGTCCGGAGCGGTTAGACCACGACGCACTGGCTGATTCGATTGTTGAGCGCCGCACGGTCTACCATTTTTATGCCAAGAGCGTTTGGACGCTGGTGGAGATGCCGGATTGATTTCGCTTCATTGAAAGAGGCATTCCCTTAGGGGCTAAAGCCCAGGATTTTTCTCTCTGTCGATCGGCACGGCTAAAGCCGTGCCCTTTCAAAACGAGGTCGCACCACTGATCTTCGAGGAGCATTTTATGCCGGAAGCTGTGATCGTCAGCGCTGTTCGCACTCCCGTTGGGCGCGCTCCTAAAGGCGCGCTTTCTACGTCTCGGCCCGACGATTTGGCCGCACTTGCATTGGGTGCGGCTTTGGATAGGGTTCCAGAGCTGAGCAGGAACGAAGTCGACGACGTGATTCTTGGCTGCGCGCAGCCGGAGGGCGAGCAAGGATGGGATATTGCACGCTGGGCGGCTCTGCGGGCGGGTTTGCCGGTAGAGGTTCCCGGGGTTACCGTCAACCGGCTTTGCTCGTCTGGACTGGAGGCGATTGCGCTGGCCGATTTGCGCATTCGGTCTGGCGGCGACCGGGTGGTGATTGCGGGCGGGGCGGAGACTATGAGCCTGCTGCCCTTTGGCGGGGTTAAGCCCAGCCCCAATCCTTATATGGCGGAGCATTATCCGGCATCGCTGCTGACCATGGGTTTGACTGCCGAGCGGGTTGCGCGGCACTACGGCGTTTCGCGCGAGGATCAGGATGCGTTTGCGCTGGGCAGCCACCGGAAGGCTGTGGCAGCGCAGGCTGCGGGACGATTTGCCGAGGAGCTGATTCCGGTGACGGTTAATACGGCTGTGCCTGGAGCGAAGGCGGGAAAGCCGGTGGTTACGGAGACGGTGTTTGCCGCCGATGAAGGACCGCGCGCGGATACTTCCGCCGAGGCGCTGGCCAAACTCAAGCCGGCTTTTGCCGCGCAGGGAACTGTGACCGCGGGCAACTCGTCGCAGACTTCGGACGGGGCGGCGGCGGCGGTGCTGATGGATGCGGGACGGGCTAAGGAACTGGGGATCAAGCCGATGGGAAGGTTGGTGGCTTACGCCGCGACCGGATGCCTGCCGGAGGAGATGGGCATTGGGCCGATTACGGCGATTCCCAAGGCGCTGAAGCGGGCTGGGCTCTCGTTGGATGAGATTGGGTTGATCGAATTGAACGAGGCGTTTGCTTCGCAGGTGCTGGCTATCATTCGTGAACTGGGGCTCGATCCGGAGCGGGTGAATGTGAACGGAGGAGCGATTGCGCTGGGGCATCCGCTGGGTTGCACCGGAGCTAAACTCACCGCGACGCTGCTCCGGGAGATGAAACGCCGGAAGGCGCGGTATGGAATGGTGACGATGTGCGTGGGCGCCGGAATGGGCGCGGCGGGGATCTTTGAGCGGCTGGATTGATGCGAAAATCTGACGGATTTCGACGGTTTTGGGATGAAATTTAGCCATTTTGTCGCATTTTCTGCCTTTCGTTTTTAGATAATTATCATTTATAATCAATCATTTATACGCCAAAAAAGGCGAACAAAAAAGAAAGAGGACCCCCGGGGGGTGGGCACATTCAATTTCCAAGTGGGTTGAAAACCGATTTGCGCGAGGGTTGGCATATAGAGATTGTGCGCTTTTGGGATTTAATTATCTGCAAATTGGAGTGATAATTTTGTGGGATCCCAGGTCTCAGAAGCGAGACCTGGGGCAACCGGCGAATTCTCCGAAAAGCATACCTCAGGGGCTAAAGCCCCGCGTCTATTTTGTTGCGTATACGGCACGACTGAAGTCGTGCCCTGTTACAAAACGACGAAGAAAAGAAATATTTCGTGGCGCACAGAGAATCAATCAGGGGCTAAAGCCCACATCCATTTTTATTGCGTTTGCGGCACGGCTGAAGCCGTGCCCTGTTACAGTGCGCGGTCTCGATGGAAATTTGCAAAAAGGCCGCCGGCATGGAGTTTCGTGGTTTCCCACCCTTGACGCGATGAAACTGCGTCAAGGATGGGGCACCCGGCGGTGACCCGCACTTATAATTGGGCGAAGATACGCCCTCAAAGCATGCAAGCACGCCAGATAAGCCGCACTGCCGAATACATGGCATTTTTCCGAGCGCTGGAGTCTGTCCACCGTTGCCGTCAGAGGCTGATTACCGATCCGTTTGCGACATCGTTTCTCCGGCCCTCCCTGCGAGTGGCTGTGCGGCTTTCGAGAATCCCCTTGCTCAGAACCCTCATCGAGAGATATGCCGATCGCCGTCTGCCCGGTGCTCGCACCTCAGCGGTTGCCCGTACACGGCTCATCGATGAAGCCTGCACGCGGGCGCTGCGGGACGGAGTTCACCAAATCGTAATTCTCGGCGCAGGATTCGATTGCCGTGCCTATCGCCTGCCCGAGGCTGCCTGCGCAAAGATCTTTGAAGTCGATCATCCGCAGATGCTTGCTCTCAAAGCGACTTGCCTCAGGAAGTTTCTTTCAGCTATTCCCGGCAACGTCCACTATGCGGCTATCGACTTCAACCTGCAGAGCTTGCATCAGGTCCTGGCGGATGCGAGCTTCGATTCCTCCCTTCCGGCGATGTTTATCTGGGAAGGCGTGACAAACTACCTGAATCAAGATGCTGTCGATGCAGTGCTTCGGTATATAGGAAATTGCTCGCCCGACAGCCGTATCGTATTCACCTATGTGCACCGGGGAGTGTTGGATGGCTCGGTTCAGTTCGAGGGCGGCGCAAGGATTGTACGGGATGTGGCTGGCATTGGCGAGCCCTGGACCTTTGGTTTCGATCCGGTTACGCTGCCGGAGTTCCTTGACGAACGAAACCTCAGAATCGATTACGACGCGGGAGCGCAGGAGTATCGATTGCAGTTCTACGGATCTGGCTCCGCTCACATGAGGGGCTACGATTTTTACCACGTAGTCATCGCCCATGTTCCAGGGGAAAATTTCCGCCGCTGACAGAAACAGCCGGGATTGGTCCCGGATGTTTGTGCTGAATTTGGATTTTTGAAGTGCGGCTTACTTCGTTTTGGCGGTGGCGAGGGTCTTGAGGCGGGCGTTTAGGCGGCTCTTGTAGCGGGAGACGGTGTTGTCGTGGAGGATGCCCTTCTGCACGCTCTTGTCGAGGGCGGAGACGGTCACGCGGTATTGGGCCTGGGCGGCTTTGACGTCGCCCTTGGCGAGGGCCTCGCGGAGGTCGCGGAGGCTGGTGCGGACACGGCTGCGGTTGGAGCGGTTTACTTCAGTGCGGGTTTCGGTTTGCCGGGCGCGCTTCAGCGACGATACGTGGTTTGCCATTGGTTTTCCTTGAACTTAAGAGGTTTTGATGCGGGTGAGAATGCTGCTCTAGCCGCATCCCTCGCAATTTCTTAGTCTACGGGAAATGGGGCGGGGGGTCAATGCGGGGGTGGTGCTGCTCAGCAAAAGCAGGAGAAAACGCAAAAGCAAGAGCAAAAGCAACCGCAGGTCCTTCGACTACGGTCGCTGCGGCGACCTCCGTTCAGGATGACCGCTCAAAAATTTTCGCGATAAAGCTGCGAGAGGCTCCGCTCAGGATGACAAACTTCAGTGGGCACCCGGCAGTTGGCAATGGAGTGCTGTGGTTTCCCACCCTTGCGCCAGGAAAAAGGCGCAAGAATGGGGCATGGAATTTTGTATCTGATGCCGATAATTATCGAAGGTATCAATTGGGTTTGTTGCGTAGGGTGAAGATCAGGAAGGTGTAGTCGAGGTTGAATTGGGGCCAGCGGATGGGCTTTTCTTTGCAATCGAGATTGACCGGGCTGGTTGGCTCGAAGCCGCATTGGGTGGCTAGTTGCAGGGCGGTCTCGATTTCTGAGCGGGTGAAGATTTTTATGGGGGCGCCGTGGGCGGTTTGGTTGCGGGTATCGATGGGGGTGGGGTAGTAGTCGGTGGAGGTGATGAGAAGGGCGCCGGGCTTGAGGATGCGGTGCATCTCGCGGAAGTAGGGCTCGAGTGGGACGCCGTGCTCGATGACGCTCATGCAGGTGGCGGCGTCGAAGTGGGCGGCGGGGAATGCGGTTTGGGTGATGTCGCCGGGTAGATAGCGGATGGGGCCGCGGCGGGCGGGCGAGGGGAAGGAGAGATTGAGGGCGAAGAGGTTGCGGTAGCCGTAGAGGAAGAGAGCGGGGAGGACGTTGCTGTAATACTCGGCGCCGGCATCGAGGATACGGGCCGAGGGGGTGGTGTGGGCGAGGATGGCGAATGCGGCGGCGAGATGGTCCCAGTTTTTTTCGTCGTCGCGATGGAGGGGAAGATGCAGGCGGCGGGCCTGGGCGAGGGCGGATTGCCACTCGGCGGTGGTTTGGAGGGCGGCGTTGGGGAGTGGAGCGGCGGGGGGCGCCGGCGGGTTGCCGGAGCCTAATTTCAGCTTGAGATAGAGGCGATAGGCGAAGTCGGTGCGCAGAACGGCGCTTTTGATGCGGCGAAAGAATCTTCTGGATGCGGGCGGCACGGTTGGAGTTGAAAACCTCGCGAGGGCAGATTGTGGTAGTGGGTCAGGTTGAAAAACTATTCCCTCAGGGGCTAAAGCCCTCATCATTTTGCTCGATTTATGTACGGGCTGAAGCCCGTACCCTTCAAAACGACCCACTACGCAGATTGTTTGCCGGGACTTCTCAGACTATAAGTATTGCGGAAGCGCATTGCAAGCGGCGGGATGGGGGAGAGATTGTGGGGCGATGTTGGGGTGGGGATGGGTGGTTGGATGGGTGAAGGTACCTGCAAAGGCACAGTGGGGGAGAAAATTAATTGTCTGGTGGATTGACGCGGTGGGCGGATAGAGCTAATCTCAAGCGCAGATACCGGATTTGGTAGCCCACGCCATCCCGCGGATTCGCAAGGCAGCCCAGAGCTTCAGCTCGGTTGCGCTTTGCGTGCGGCGGGTCCCCACACAATCTGATGCGGTTTGGATTTGCGAAAGGGATTCGTCCGGGGCTGAAGCCCACGTTTCTTCCGCGTTTCAGATTGCCGGGGTTAAAACCCCGAGCTACCAGCCTGTACCCTTCAACGCAATGAGTTTTCCCGCAGCCGGTCAAATTGAGACGGTCGTCCTCAGATCCATTCGCCGAGAATTTATTTCTGGAGTTGGCGAAGGCGAGGCGGTCGCGCTCGGGTTCGCTCGCCGGCAAATTACGTCCACTTCACAACGAGTCATTGGAGGCCACAGAAACCTTTGAAGATCGCTCTGGAGATCACTCCTAACCTTGAGCCGCTGTTTGGGACTCGCGATGAAAACCTCAGGCTGATGGAAGATTCGCTCGGCGTGCGGATCGATCTGCGCTCCGACGCCGTGCATGTGGAGGGAACGGATGCGGGCGTGGCTCGCGTGCGGAGCATCTTTCAGGATTTTGAGGCGCTGCGACGGCAAGGCGTGAATCCGCACAATGGGGAGCTGAATGGGATGCTGCGGCTGGTGGTGGCCGATCCGGCGACTACGCTGAAGGCGCTCTCGGATGCGGGCAAGCAGCGCTCGGCGGGCGTGAAGAGGACGGTGCAGCCGCGATCGATCAATCAGCGGAAATATGTGGAGGCCATTGAGCAGAACGATATGGTCTTTGGCGTGGGGCCGGCGGGGACGGGAAAAACTTATCTGGCCGTGGCAATGGCGGTGGCGGCGATGAATGCGAAGAAGGTGAGCCGCATTGTGCTGGTAAGGCCGGCGGTGGAGGCGGGCGAGCGGCTGGGGTTTTTGCCGGGGACGTTGCAGGAGAAGGTTGATCCGTATTTACGGCCGCTTTACGATGCGCTTTACGATCTGCTTGATCCGGAAAAAGTGGACAAGATGCTGGAGAAGAACGTGATTGAAGTTGCGCCGCTGGCTTTTATGCGCGGGCGCACTTTGAACGATGCCTTCATCATCATGGACGAGGCGCAGAACACCACCATCGAGCAGATGAAGATGTTTTTGACGCGCATGGGGAATAATTCGAAGGCGGTGATTACGGGGGATATAACGCAGATCGATTTGCCGAATCCGCGTAAGTCGGGGCTGCTGGACGCGATTAATATTCTGGGCGGGGTGGAGGGGATTCACTTCTGCCACTTTGAGGATTCGGACGTGGTGCGGCACGTCCTGGTGCAGCGCATCGTGCGCGCTTATGAGTCGGTCAAGCCGCAGCAGCAGGAGCTGCCGCTGGCGATTGGCGAGGCGATCGAAGTGGGGGACCGGGCGCGCGAGGAACGACCGCAGACGGGAAAACCGCAATAATTTTACGATACGCGTAGAATCGGAGATAGATCGGGGCCGCTTCAGATGCGGCTCCGAGCACGATGATCCTCGTTGACTCAGATTTGGACCCAGACCCTGCGCTGAAGGTTGCTTCAGCGACGCGGGGGACTGCGCGTGGCGCTTCTAAAAAAACTTCTGAATTGAAACTGCCTTCGGCGCGGAGTTTGGCGCGGTTTCTGAAGGCTGCGCAGGAGGCTGTGCGGCTGAAGGGGCAGGTGACTGTGCTGCTGACTACCGATGCGGCTATTCGCGGATTGAATAGGCGATTCAGGGGGAAGAATAAGGCTACGGATGTGCTTTCGTTTCCGGCGGAGGGGTTGGGCTCGGAGGGGATTGCGGGGGACGTGGCGATCAGCGTGACTACGGCGCTGAGGCAGGCGGCGGGGCAGGGGCACTCGGTTTCTACGGAGATTAAGGTGCTGATTTTGCATGGGCTGTTGCACCTGGCTGGGTTTGATCATGAGGCGGATGAGGGGCAGATGGCGCGGCGGGAACAGGCGCTGCGCGGCAGGCTGGGATTGCCGCTGGGGCTGATTGAGCGCGCTGGGTTTTCCACCCTTTCGCCAGAAAGAAGGCGAAAGGATGGGGCACGGGGCATCGAGGTTTCCCACCCTAGCCGCAAAAACAAAAGCGCGGCGAGAGTGGGGCACCCGCCAGATGAGGAATTATTCCCTCAGGGGCTAAAGCCCAAAAGCTCATTTACCCAACCATCGGCGCGGCTAAAGCCGCGCCCTTTCAAAGCCTCCAAACCACGGGCCAAGGCTAAAGCTGCGGCGAAGGGCAAACAGGTATGAGCGCGCTGGCTATTTCGATGGTTCTGCTGCTGGCTGCGGTGGAGACGCTGGCCAGCTATATCAGCCGCGTCTACGCGGAGTTCGGCAAGATTCTTACGCGCGAGATCGAGGAGAATCTGGACGCGTGGGAGGAGCTGATCGAGCCGCAACTGGGATTGAGCCGGGAGCATGCGGCCATCAGCGCGGCGGTCTTGCAGCAACTGGCGCTGGGGATTATTGCGCTGGAGTTTGGGGCGGTGCTCTTCGATCGCGCGCCTTACCTGCTCCGGCCTACTTATGCGGAGATTGCGCAGGCGGTTCTCGTCGTGGTGCTGGTGGTGGTTTTTTGCAACCAGGTTTTGCCTTCGCTGCTGTTTAACCGCACCAAAGGGCTATGGGTGAGGCGGATGGTGTGGCCCATTCGCCTGCTGCTGTGGGTGGTGACGCCGGTTACGGTTTTTGTGCGCTTCTTCTTTTCTGTGGCGGCGCTGGCGGAGGAGCAGGTTACGGAAGAAGAAGAGGCAGCCGTGGATGTGGAGGCGCTGCTTGAAGCCGGCGAAGAAGAGGGGATTCTCGAAGAGAATGATATTGAGCTGGTGCGCTCGGCGGTGGAGTTTGGCGATAAGCTGGTGCGCGAGGTGATGACGCCGCGGCCGGAGGTCTTTGCTGTCCCTGGGGCGATGACGCTGGAGCTGTTTCTGAACGAATTGCGCGAACATAACTACTCGCGCGTGCCGGTCTATGCGGGGACGCTGGACAATGTGACTGGGATTGCGTTTGCGCACGACTTGCTGCAGATATCCGACGAGGAGGCGCGCACGCGTACCGTGAGCGGCATTCAGCGCGAGGCGGTTTTTGTTCCTGAGACCAAGCGCGGCTATGAGCTGCTGCGCGAGATGCAGCGGGAAAAACAGCACATGCGGATTGTGATCGATGAGTACGGCGGCGTGGCGGGGCTGGTGACGATTGAGGATCTGCTGGAGCAGATTGTGGGCAACATTCGCGACGAGCACGAAGAGGATGCTGAGCCGCTGCGCGAGCCTGAAGGGGTTTGGGTGGTGCCGGGAAGCTTTCCCGTGGATCAGTTGGCGGATTTGTTTGGCGAACCGATTGAGCTGGGGGACGAGTACGAGGCTACTACGCTTGGGGGCCTCGCTAGCGAGATTGAAGGGCGGATTCCGCTGGCCGGCGAGGTGGTTCTGCTGGAACCGGTGGGTATGCGCATGGAGGTGGTTGCTTCTACCGGAAGGCGCGTGGAGCGGTTGAGGGTTTTTCCGCCTGTGAGCGAGTCCGCCCCGCCAGTGAAAATGCCGTAAACTCAGTCAGGAGTATCATCCCCCTTGAAATCTGGATTTGTTGCGATTCTGGGCCGGCCGAATGCCGGGAAAAGCACGCTGCTGAATGCGCTGACCGGCGAAAAAGTGGCTATTGTCTCGACTAAGCCGCAGACTACGCGGAATCGTATTGCCGGGGTGGTGGAGGTTGCGGCGCGCAAGGGCTTGCATGCGGCGGCGCAGATTGTTTTTGTGGATACGCCGGGGGTGCATAAGCCTGGGTCGCAACTGGACCGGCGGATGCTGCAGGAGGTTTATGAGGCGCTGGAGACGCGGGATTTGGTGCTGGTGCTGATGGATGCTACTCGGCGGGTGCAGTTGGATGCGGCGGGTGGTGCAGTGGGATCCCAGGTCCCCAAAAGCGAGGGACCTGGGGCACCCAGCGATGGTGAGTTGGAGGCTGCACTGAAGCCGCCGGCGGGTTTTAGTTTTGAGTCCACAGAATCCGGAGTGCCACAGACACCACGCCTCACAGGCGATGATCTGGCAGCGGGATCCCAGGTCTCAGAAGCGAATCCTCACCCCATCGACGAAGACCTGTCGCTGGGGACCCCGAGACCTGGGGCACCCACTTCTGTTGTAAAACCCAAAAACGAGAGAACGAATTGGGCTAGCGAGGATGAGTTTTTGTTTGGGTTGATTCGGAAGATTGACTGCCCGGTTTTTCTGGTGCTTACGAAAATTGACCTGGTGCCTAAGGACCGGCTGCTGCCGCTGATCGATGCGCTGACGCGGCAGTATAAATTTGCCGAGATTATTCCGGTGAGCGCGCGGAAGCGGGATGGGCTGGATCTGCTGGTGCGCAAGATTGTGGAGGTTTTGCCTACGGGCGAGCGGTACTATCCCAAGGATCAGTACACCGATCAGCCGCAGCGGTTTATGGTGGCCGAGCTGATTCGCGAGAGCATTCTGGTGGAGACGGGCGAAGAGGTTCCTTATGCTTCGGCGGTGGTGATTGAGCGGTTTGAGGAGCCGGAGGCTGTTACGCCTAGCAAGAAAAAAGGCCCGCCGGTGCGGCTGCCGCTGACTCGGATTGCGGCGGCTATCTATTGCGAACGCGACGGGCAGAAGGCGATTTTGATCGGCAAGGGCGGGGCTAAGCTGAAGGAGATCGGGACGGGCGCGCGGCGGCAGATTGAGTCGCTGCTGGGAACGCGGGTTTATCTGGAGCTGCACGTGATTGTTGAGCCGAATTGGCGCGAGTCGAAAAGTTTTGTCGAGGGGCTGGACTGGCGGAATCAGTTGGAGCGGTTGGCTGGGGATCAGATTACCGTAAAGCCGGCGGCCGAGGACGAATAGGCGGTTTTAGAAACTTGCTATGGAGTTTGGGGTTTCCCACCCTTTCCGCAGGAAAAAGCGGAAAGGATGGGCACGGGGTTTTTGTTGGGGCGCGAGGTAGATTTAGAAACTTGCTATAGAGTGTGTGCTATCCCACCCTAGCCGCAAAAACAAAAGCGCGGCGAGGGTAGGGCACCCGGACTAGAGTGGGCACCCTAGCTTAATTCACTAACACAACTACATAGGCTTTATTGCGCTAACACAACTAGCCGATCATTACTTTGCTAGAACAACTTCATTCTGATCATTGACGGCGACTGATTTTTGTCCCTTGTAGTCGGAGAAGTGGACTACGCTGTCGTAGGCGTCTTTGATCAGGTCCTGGAGGGGGATTACACTGCCGTTGACGCGCTGCTCGTCGAGCAGGTCGAGATCGACGTCGGCGACGATCATCTGCTCCTGGTTGATGGTGCCCTCGGCGGCGATTCCGTCGCGGGCGAAGAAGTAATCCGAAGGGGTGAGGATGGCGGCCTGGCCGTAGTTGGTGGACATGTAGGGCACCAGGGGCAGGTTGCCGACAGTGCCGGTCATGGCCACGTAGACCTGGTTCTCAATGGCGCGGGACTGGGCGCAGTAGCGGACGCGGCAGAAGCCCTCGCGGCCGTCGGTGCAGGAGGGAACGAAGAGAATTTCAGCGCCGGCCTCGGACATGACCCTGGCCACCTCGGGAAACTCGACGTCGTAGCAGACCAGGATGGCGATGTTGCCGAAGTCGGTGTGGTAAACGTAGAGGCCGTGGCCGCGGCTGAGCTGGTAAGGGCCGCTCTCAGTGGAGGTGAGGTGGACTTTTTTCTGCCGGAAGACCCGTCCGTTGGGAGTGAAGAGATGAGCGGCGTTGAAGATTTTGCCGCGCTGGAAGACAGGGTGCGTTCCTCCGATGATGTAGATTCCTGTTTCCTTGGCCAGCCGCACGAACAGCGCTTCGTATTCCGGCGTCATTCGGGCCAGGCGGCGCACGGCCATTGCCGGTGCGGGCTCGTTGATGTAGCTGAGAAGCTGCATGGTGAAGTACTCGGGGAAGAGGACGAAATTGGCGTGATACTCCTTGGCGCTGCGCACGAAGAACTCGACCTGGCTGGCGAATGCCTCAAAATCGGGGATGGGACGCAGCAGATATTGGACGGCGGCGATGCGGACCCGGCGCGGGCGGGGAGTGCCGCGCATGGCCTCGGCGGCGACTTTTTCGAGTGCCGCGTGCTGCAGGCTCGCCTGCAGACTGACTGCGGAGGAGTACTCGGGGTTCAGCCATTCGAGCACGGTGGCGAAACCGCGGGATTCAATATCGTGCATGTACTCCGGGACCACATCAAGGACTACGAGTCCGTTCTGGAGCTGAAAGCTGAGCGCTGGGTCCCATCGTTTGCCGTCGATCACTTCGGCCACGTATTCCTTGGGCGTCAATTGTTCCGCAACCTCATCGTAGCCGGCGATGCGTCCGCCGGTGAGCAGCCGCTTGAGCCCGCGCTCGCGGATCAGATCCTTGCGTGCCTCGTAGAGCAGAGTGCCGATGCCTTGTTTGCGCGCCGATGCGTCGACGCCGATTTCAGCGCCATAGAGAGTCATGCCCTCCGCGTTGTGGGTATCGAATGTGCCATTCCCGGTGATCACCGCCCAGTTTGCGGACTCGGCGTAATCGTCCCAGTCAATAATCAGCGAGCTGGACGAACCCAGGATGCGGCCGGCGCCGTCGACGGCTACAAATTGTCCCTCGGGGAAGATCTCGAGATGACGCGCCAGCAGCTCAGTACCCCAGGGCGGCTTGCCCGGAAACGCGCGCTCCATTAGTGCGATGACTTCCGGGACGTCGTCGAGGGTCATCTGCCTGACTAAAAAGGACTTCACTGAGACTTCTGCCGTATCCATGGTGGTACGCTCCGGGACTTGCAGGGAAGCTATACCAGAGAAGTCTATTGATCCAATGTGAATGGGGATGTAGCATTCTGCTCAATTCATTGAGCATTCACATTGGGATACTGTGGATGCGATTTGAGGAACGGACGAACGCTGTTTACGCGCCGCGGACCGTGCCTCGTCCGCTCAGTTTTACCAGGTACATACGGGCGTCGGCGGCGCCGATGATGGTGTGGACGGTAGAGCCGTCGGCGGGCGCGGTTGCCAGGCCTACGCTGGCGCTCACGGTCAACTTGAGCCCGGTAATCATGTGGAAGCTGGTCTTCATCAAATCACGGAGCAACCTCTGGGCAAAGGCCAGGGCGTCTTTGGCGCCGGTCTCCGGCATCAGGATGACGAACTCGTCGCCGCCGTAACGGAAGCAAACGTCCTGCTTGCGGCTTAGCTCCAGGAGGCGGCGTCCGGTTTGGGCGAGCAGTTCGCTGCCCACCAGGTGGCCCTGCTCGTCGTTGACCAGCTTGAAGTGGTCGAGGTCAAGGAACGCCAGGCTCACGGGCTGGCGCGTCAGGCGGGATTGCTCCAGTTCGCGGCTGAGCACCTGGTAGAGCTGGCGGGCGTTGAAGAGGCCGGTGCAGTCGTCGGTGATGCTCAACTGCTGGATGCGGGCCATGTCGCGGGCATTCTCGATGGCGATGGCGGCGTGATCGGCCAGAATGTGCAGGTAGGCGATGGTGTAGTCGTTCATCTGGTCGGCGCGGGGATTGAAGATTTCGATTACGCCGTGGGTGCCTTTGCGACCGCGCAGGGGAAGGGCGATGACCGAGCGCACCTTGCCTGGCTTGGCGGCATGCTCTTCCATCAGCCGAGGATCGTTCTCGGCGTCTCCGACGATCAGAGTTTCGCCGTGCTGGGCTACCCATCCGGCCACGCCCTCGCCGAGCTTGACGCGCAGGCCGCGGAGCCCCTCGTGCTCGCCGCCGGCGGCGATGGCGTAGTAGAGGTCCTGGGAGTCTTCGTCGAGCATCAGCATGGTCCACAGCTCGGCCTCCATCAGTCGCTCCATGTGCTCGAGGATGGTGCGCAGAATGGTATCCAGTTCGAAGCTCGAGGTGAGAGAGCGCGTCAACTGGTGGAAGACAAGCAGGTCTGCGAGCGGGATGCGATTTTCCGACTCGTTCGTCATGGGGGGACCTGTGGTGGGAGTCTTTAAATGCAATTCTTGCACAAGATGGGGGTCGAGGATTCGATTGCGGCAGAATCAATTCATAATTGCGCGCATTTCTTGTGGTTGCACCTGCCGGCGGGAGTCTGGCGGGCGCTTAAAGTGGCCTTAGTCGAGCCGCGGCGTTCCCCGGCGCAACAGAATGCCCGCGATGCCGAAGACCGCGATGATGGCCAGGGCGACGAGGAAGTAATAGAAGATGGGGTGCGCCCAGCCGGGCGAGTAGGTGAGGTCCTGGCCAACCCACAAGAGCAGGATGGCGGCGATGACCGCAAACTGGCCGGCGATGACCAGGAAGGTGTGGCCCAGGTCGCGGCGTTTGTCGAGCGCCTCCACCTGGTCGGGGGTGAGGTGACGTTCTTCGGGGGGAAGCAGGGAATTTGCCATTTTGTCTCTCCAGTTTTTTGGGCTGGTTGCGCCGATTAAATTTTTTTGAAGGCCGCCGGTTCCGGCCACTCATACTTTCGATTCAAACACAGGGCGCGGGGGATGCGCCAGTTGAACGGTAAGTGCCGGTGGTTTGGTTATTGATGGATCAGTTGGTTCCGAGTGCGCTAGCGGTCCTTTGTACCGGGTGGTAAAGGACGAGGTCTGACTCCGTCCGTGGTCATCTTCACGGGTTCGATGTTGCCGTTGGCATCGAAGACCATGCGGTCGATCGCCAACACGCGCTCACCCGCGCCGGTTGTGCCCAATGGATGGCGGTGATAGACGATGTACCAGTCGTCTGCGCCCGGAAACCGCAGCACGGAGTGGTGGCCGGGGCCGTTAGCAATCGCGGGGTCGGTTTCGAGAATCTTGCCGATACGCTGGAACGGGCCCGTGGGGCTGCCGCTCCTGGCATAAGCGACACCGTAGGTTGAGTTTTCCCAGTTGCCCTCCGACCACATCAAGTAGTAGATGGCGTTTCGCTTGATGATGAAAGGGCCTTCAACGTAATGCTCGGGCGCGATCTCTTTGTATATCGCGCCGTTTTGCATTGGAATCACGCGCTTCAGGTCGCTGGAAAGGCGCGCTACATTGCAGTGCGAATGGCCGCCGTAGTAGAGGTAGATCGTTCCATCATCGTCCTCGAAAACCATGGGATCGATTGGCTGGGCTCCGTTGTGGTACTCGCCAATCAGCGGCTTGCCGAGCAGATCGATGAAGGGGCCGCCCGGAAGATCGCTGACCGCGACTCCGATGCCGCCCGGAAATGTGTCGTGCTCCTGGATGTCGTTGGCCGCAAAGAAGAGGTAGTATTTGCCGTTCAAATGGATTGCCGAGGGAGCCCAGATGGCGTAGGCCGCCCAGGGGACGTTTTTGATGTTCAGCACGTCTGGATGCACGGTCCAGTGGACGAGATCGGGGGAGGAAAGTGCGTCCAGCGATGCGTGAGGCAGGTGCTCCAGATCGACCGCATGCCCTCCGCTAAACTCGCGAATCTTCTTCTGCAGAATCTCCCGCTGCAAAGGATTGAAGGTTTGCCGGTCTTTGCGATCGCCATTTTGGCCGGAAGAGGTCGGATAGATCCAATATTGTCCGGCAAAGATATGAATCTCGGGATCGGCATACCAGCCTAGTTGCGCAAGGTTCGCTGTGGCCTGCGATTGCCCATGCGCTGCACAGAGCATGCAGATAAGTAAGAACGAAGCGGCGCGAAAACCTCGGTACACGATGACTCCAGAAGAAGAAAGCGGTTGAGCAAGCTGCGCCTGCGGGGGCGAGTGAAAGGGGCAGAGGGACTGCGCCGCGGCAGGGTTAATCCGACAGGAACGCGAGCGACTGCAACTGGGTAATCTCGAAGGGCTTGCGGCAGCGGACGTTGGCGCAGGAGAGCTTGTCGTCGCGGCGCACCATATAGGACTGGGCCTTGGCGAAGCGGGCGCGGTCGCGCTCGTCGGCGCCGCGGGGTAGTTGCGGTCGCTTGCGGCGAACTACCCAGGTGACCTTGTACTCGCCCGCCTGGCCGCACTTGGGGCAGGTGAGGTTGTGGGTTCGCTGCTCCGTGGTCTCGTTGAAAAAATCCCGTTCTTCCATCGCGTTTCAGCCTCCGGGACTTCCGTTCCGGTTCGATTTATTCCATACTCATGCTTGCCATGAAGAAACGCAAGCCAGGACGGTTTTCAGCCACCAAGGCGGTGAAGGCCAACGCACGCGAACGGGTGGGGCAGCCCAAGCCTGCACGCGTGCTCTCCACCGAGCCGCGGACGGGCCGCCAGACCAAGCACAAGCCCAAGATGGAAGAGATCATCCGGCGGGAGGAGTAGCGATGGCCGTTGGCGGTGGATTGCGGGCTGAATTTTCAATTCAAAATTTGAGAAACGAATCTCGGCGTCTGTAAGACGGGTTGTGGGACGGTTTGGGCTCAAAAAGGCTTTGTCTTACGCTGTCTTACGGGCGTAAGACAAATGTTTTACGGGTGTAAGACAATGGTTTCTCGCTAACTGGTGACTGGAATTCTGGATTTGGGTATCGTTCGGTAGACGAGCGTGGACCGGGAGGTCCACGCTACAGCCGGCCGGGAGGCCGGCGATCCAAGCTGTTTGTTTTAGAATCAAGCGGTTCTGGCGCCAGGCGGTGATTCTTCGACTGCTATCAACTCCAGCGCGATGAGAGAGCGTCCTATAAACTGATTGCAGAGTACCGCGATGAAAGACTCGATTCACGTTTCGAAAGAGAATTACCTGAAGGCCATTTTGGAGGCTGAGGCCGAGGGGCGCCAGGTGATTCCGGCGATGCTGGCGCACTGGCTTGAGGTGTCGGCGCCGGCGGTGACCATGGCGCTGAAGCGGCTGAAGCGGGATGGGTTTGCGGAGGTGGATGCGGCGGGGATAGTGCGCCTGACGGCGGCGGGGCGCGAGACGGCCTACCGGACGGCGCTGCGGCACCACCTGATCGAGCGCATGCTGAGCGAGATTTTCGGGATGGAGTGGTACGAGATTCACGAAGAGGCGGAGCGGCTGGAGCATGCGGTTTCGCCGGCTTTCGAGACTAAATTGAGGGAAAAACTGGGCGAGGGCGGGGCTTGTCCGCACGGCAATGAGGTGCTGCCGGTGAGCCCGGCCGAGCGGAAAGAGCGCGGTGAGACGCCGCTTTCTGAAGCCGTGGAGGGCGAGCGCTATACCGTCGCCAGCCTTGCAGAGCGCGATCCCAAGCTGCTGCTTTTCCTGCACCGGACGGGGATTGGGCCGGGGCAGAGCCTGCGCGTGGTGAGCCAGAACTACGATCAAACCGTTTTGATTGAGCTACCTGCGGGGAATTCTATTCTAGGAAGGCCGGCGGCGGAGGCGGTTTGGCTGCGGCCGGAGATTGCAGGGTAATTAAATTTAAGAATATTTGTTAATCATCGTTAACTAGTTGTGGCATACTGGGGTTGAACGATCCCTGCGATCGTTTCAGCATCCCTATGTCGACGGAATTTGCATTCATCGCTGAGCCCATCGAGCCCTCCTTGCCGGAGGTGCATTCGAGCGTGCGCATCTCCCGCTCGCCGGTTTACTGGCGACGGCTGCTGGGGTTTCTGGGGCCCGGATTTCTGATTTCTGTGGGGTATATGGACCCCGGCAACTGGGCTACGGACATTGCCGGCGGGTCGCGGTTCGGCTATACGCTGCTGTTCGTGATCATGGCCTCGAATCTGATTGCGATATTGCTGCAGAGCCTGAGCCTGAAGCTGGGCATAGCCACGGAGCGGGATCTGGCGCAGCTTTGCAACGAGAGCTATGGGCGCTGGATGAGCTTCATGCTGTGGGTGGGCGCGGAGATTGCGATTGCGGCCTGCGACCTGGCGGAGGTGATCGGGTCGGCGATTGCGCTGAATTTGCTGTTTCACATTCCGCTGTTTTATGGGGTGCTGATTACCGGGCTGGATGTGCTGCTGATTTTGCTGATGCAGCGCTGGGGCTTCCGCTATGTGGAGGCGCTGGTGATTACGCTGATCGTCACCATTATGGCGATGTTCGGTGTGCAGATGTTTCTGTCGAAGCCGGATTACTGGCCGGTGCTCAAGAATCTTTTTGTTCCCTCGACGGCGATTGTGACCAATCCGGCAATGCTTTATATCGCGATTGGAATTCTGGGCGCGACGGTGATGCCGCACAATCTTTATCTGCACTCGTCGATTGTGCAGAGCAGGCAGTACAAGCGGACGCCCAAGGGCAAGCGCGAGGCCATCTTTATGGCCAACGTGGATTCGGCGCTGGCGCTGACGGTGGCGCTGTTTGTGAACGCGGCGATTCTGATTGTGGCCGCGGCGGTGTTTAATCGCAGCGGGCACTATGATGTTGCGGCAATTCAGGACGCGTATAAGTTGCTGAGCCCGCTGCTGGGCGCGGCGGGGGCGAGCACGCTGTTTGCCATCGCGCTGCTGGCCTCAGGGCAGAACTCGTCGATTACCGGCACGCTGGCAGGGCAGGTGGTGATGGAGGGGTTCATTCACCTGAGGGTTTCGCCGTGGCTGCGGCGGATGATTACGCGGACCCTGGCTATCATCCCGACGATTATTGTGGTTGCGATTACCGGCGAGCGGGGGACGGAAAAGCTGCTGATTCTGAGCCAGGTGATTTTGTCGCTGCAGTTGAGCTTTGCGGTGGTGCCGCTGGTGATGTTTACGGGCAGCAGGAAAAAGATGGGCGAGTTTGTGAACGGGCGCTGGCTGCAAGGGCTGGCGTGGTTCACGGCGGCGCTGATTGCCGGGCTCAATGCCTGGCTGTTGATCGAGACAGCGATGGGCCGATAACTGCTCATAATTCCCCGGGGGTACAGCTTGATATCTACGCGAACATTACGGCCATTCCTTCTTTGTATTCCAATATTAACCATAATTAACTCGCAGTTGTTAGTGGGACAGAGCGGGACATCGTGCGCTATTGCAGGGATTGTGACGGATGCGACCGGCGCGGTGCTGCCGGATGCGGCAGTTACAGCAACCAATGTGGATACAAAGGCAACCCGTGCCGGAGTAACTAACGCAGACGGGCGGTTTCTGTTTTCCCAGGTGAACCCCGGTACTTATACGGTTACGGTAAGCGCCAAAGGATTTGCGGAGCAGAGTTCGCCGCCGGTTCAGGTTGAAGTGGGACGCACGGTGACGTTGAACCTGACCGTGTCGTTGTCTTCAACGACACAGAACGTTGAAGTGAAGGCGCAACAGGCGATGCTCAGCCTGGAGAACCCGAATACCACGACGGTGCTGGAAAGCAAGACGATCGCGAGCCTTCCCAATCCCGGACAGGATTTGACTTATATTGTTCAGTTCTCGCCGGGAGCGCTGATGAATACGGCCGGCTCATCGAACGACGCAAAGGCTCCCGGCGGGTATGGAAACGTGGAGTTCAACGGATTGCCGGCGACCTCGAACGGTTACATATTGGACGGTTATGACACCAACGATCCGTGGCTGGGACTGAACATCGGGTTATCGACGAATTTGGTGATTGGCCTGGACGCGGTGGGGGAAGCGACTGTGAATACTAATTCCTACTCGGTGGACCAGGGCAGATATGGCGCGTCGCAGGTGAATTACTTTACTAAGTCGGGGAGTAATAGGTTTCATGGAGATTTCTACGAGTTATGGAATGGATCGCTGCTGAATGCGGAGAATTACTTTCTTCATGCGAACGACACGCCGGGGGACATCGCAAAAAAGCCGCGCTCGACGGTAAATGAGTTTGGGGTGAGCGTGGGCGGACCTATCCGGCGGGATAAGCTGTTCTTCTTTGCCCATTATGAGGGCATCCGGATTGCGCTGCCTATAGTCTCGCAGGTGGTCGTACCTTCGCAGGCCTATCAAAATTATGTTTTGAACCAGTTGCAGACGCCGCAGGGAAGCAGTTACCCCGGCACCGTAACCTGTATGCCAGGTCAGATGTCAAATGACCCAATCACCGGAGACTGTCTGCCAGCTCAGCCAGCAGAGATGGGCTTTTATAAAAACATGTTCAACCTATACAGCAACACGGCGGGTACGCCGACGACTGTGCTCACCTGCCCACTGGACGCGAACGGCGATCCGCTTCCTCCACCTCCTCCGCCTCCTCCGGGCACGCCACCAACTTTGTTGGACGGAGACGGCTGTGCGAACACGAGGCAGGTCTCGCTCACTAACAGCGACACTGAGAACCTTCTGGTAGTGAAAATCGACCACACCATCAACAAAAACAACAGCATCTGGTATCGCTTCCAGCAGGATACGGGCTTGCAGGCTGCCTTTACTGATCCGATCAATCCCATTTTCAACTCATATTCACCTCAGCCGCAACGGACGCTGGTTGTGGGCTACACGCATCTATTCACCCCTAATCTGGTCAACCAGTTCAATCCCGGCGCAAGCTGGTATTCCAGCATCTTCGAGCCGAACAACTACGCTCAGGTCTTGCAGAGCTTTCCTATTGTGCTCGCGGCGGGCACCAACAATGCACCATTCACAACTATAGGAGGCAATGACAATACTTATCCCCAGGGGCGCAAGGTGACCCAGTGGCAGATCAACGACAACCTGATCTGGGCGCTGGGCAAAAACACTTACAAGTTTGGCGTCAATACGCGGCGCATAGACGTAAGCGACTACGATCTTGGCCAGGGAATCGTGCCTGCCGTCGTCTACAACGATCTTGCCCAGTTCACTTATGGCGCGGCTTACACGGCCAGCCAGACATTTCCCATTGCATTGAAGGAGCGAGTAGCGGCGGGGAATCTGGATATGTATGCAATGGATACTTATAAACCCGCAGCGCGCGCGACACTGACTGCCGGGATGCGGACAACTTGGAACACGAATCCAGTGAATCAACAGCGCTTGTTTGCGCGTCCGGCAGGATCGTTTCTCGATATGTCTCACCAGAACCAGATCAGCCAGCCATTGGACAAGGTTATCGAAACAGGCGTGCGCGGACTGTTTCCGGCTACGCCCGTGCTGGTATGGCAGCCGCGTGTTGCGGCGGCTTACCAAATCAAGCCGGGAACCGTGGTCCATGCTGGGTTCGGAGTTTTCAACGACATCATTCCGGCGCAGATCGCAGACCTGGCCGCGACCAATGCTCCTTACTCGCCGACCTTTGTGGGAGGCATCGGCGGGCAAGTGGGCGGCATAGGAATAGCTCCGAGCGAGCCTGGCAGCGCGGTCGATGCAACCTACAATGCCAACCAAAGCTTTCAGTCCGTATTTAGCGCGGGTGGAGCGCCCTGCGCAGGCATTGCACCCGGCGCGCCGACTTGCCCGCTGGCGGTTAGCATGAATACATTTCCCAGCGGGAGGCTGAAGACTCCTTACTACTACCAATATAACTTTGGGATCGAGCAGAAAGTGGGGGCGCACGGCGCGGTGCGAGCCGATTATGTGGGCACGCGCGGGGTGCATGAGCCTTACCAGGTGGAGTTGAACGGCTACCAGAATGTATGCGACGGGTGCTTTGCACCTTTCGCCTACCAGAAGCCGCTCGATCAGAGATTCGGCAGCGTGAACGAGTTTCAAACCGAAGCTAGCAGTAATTATTCAGGATTGCAGACTAACATCACTGAGCAGTTCGGCGGACTGACTTTGCGCGGGAATTATACATTCAGTCATTGCCTGGATGAAGTGTCGAACGGCGGGCTGCTCTCTTTCTCCACGCAGGGAATTCTTGCGCCGCTGCCGGGGGAACTTAGGCGCCAGTATGGTGACTGCGACTATGATGTGCGGCATAACATCTCGGCGTTCGGAATCTACCAGATTCCTTATTCGTCTACGCATGCGTTGCGGCGAACAATCTTAGGCGGGTGGTCGTTTTCAGAGACGGCGTTTTTTCACAGCGGACTTCCGTTTACGGTATTGAGCCAGCCTTATACGGCGAACGGCCACGGCATCTTTCAAGGCAGCGGGCCGCAGTTTGCGCGCCGGGTTGCAGGCGTGCCGGTCTACCTGAAGACGCCTTATTCCGGAGTTACCGTGGCGGGGACGAAACAGTGGCTGAATCCAGCGGCTTTTGTTTCGGTGGTCGATCCGACCACGGGAGGCTGCACGGGAGGCGATTCGGTTATGAACTGCCAATTTGGAGATTCGGGGCGCAATACGGTGCGTGGGCCGCACTTTACTTACTCAGATATTTATTTGACGAAGAAGTTTGCGATTAAGAATGGGGTTTCGCTGCGCTTCGATACGCAGTTTTTCAATGCCTTCAATCATCCTAATTATGCCTTGCCCAGCAATGTGGAAGCCGGGGTGCCTGGAGTGTATATCCCGGCGAAGTTCGGGACGCTGGAAAGCACCGTTTCGCCGCCGACGGGGCTGCTGGGCGTGGGGCTGGGCGGGGACAGTTCGCCGCGCATGATTGCATTTCAGGCGAGAATTGAGTTCTGATATCCGCTACTATTAATGCGATGCATATTCTTTCCGCTGCCGAGATGCAGGCCTGCGACCGGGCGACTTCCGAGCGGTTCGGGGTTCCGTCGCTGGAGTTGATGCGGGCGGCGGGGGCGGCTGTGGCTGGGCTTGCGCGGGAGCGGTTTGCCGGGGCGCGGCGGGTTACGGTGCTGTGCGGCAAGGGGAATAACGGCGGCGATGGGATGATGGCTGCGCGGCTGATGGCCGATGCGGGGCTGGAGGTGACTACGCTGCTGCTGGGCGAGCCTGCGGAGCTGAAGGGCGACGCGGCGGAGGCTTGGCGGGAGTATGCCGGGCCGGCGCATGGATTGGTTCATTCAGTGAATGGGGCGGAGGATCTGGCGCGGTATGCGTGGGCGCTGGATACGGATTTGATTGTGGATGCGGTGGTGGGGACGGGATTTAAGCCGCCGCTGAAGGGGTTGGCACTGGAGGCGCTGAAGTGGGTGAAGGGGAGCCGGGCTCCGATCCTGGCTGTGGATTTGCCTTCGGGGTGGGCGGCTGATTCTACCGCGGCTACGGTTGTGGGGCCGGTGTTTGCTGCCGATGCGGTGATTACTTTTACCGCGGCTAAGCCGGCGCATGTGTTTGGGCAGATGACGCGAGCGTGGGACCAGCCGATTGTGGTGGCGCCGATCGGGTCGCCGGAGGAGGCGATTGTTTCAGCGCTGGGATTGGATTGGGCAGGCGCGGCGATGGAGATGGTGCAGAAGCCCAGGACTGCGGGAGCGAATAAAGGAAATTTTGGGCACGTGCTGGTGGTGGGCGGGTCAGTGGGCAGGTCGGGCGCGCCGGCGATGACTTCACTGGGTGCGTTGCGAGTGGGGGCTGGGCTGGTGACGGCTGCGGTTCCGGCTGCGGTGTTGGCGCAGGTGGCTGGGGTTGCGCCGGAGTTGATGACCTTTCCGCTGAAGGCGAGCCCTTCGGGCTGCATCTCTTCGGAAAACATCGCGCCGGAAACGATCACGGGACTGACTACGGGGAAGACTGTGCTGGCGATGGGGCCGGGATTGGGGCAGGAGGCGGAGACGGCGAAGTTTGTTATCGGGCTGCTGGCGGCGACGAAGATTCCGGCGGTGATCGACGCGGATGCGCTGAATATTCTCGCTGCCAGGCCGGAGTTGCTGACTGCGCTTGGCAAAATCGCTTTGGGGGGACGGACGGTGGTGATGACGCCGCATCCGGGAGAGATGGCGCGGCTGATTGGGAAGACAGTGGCCGAGGTGCAGGCGAATCGGCTGGAGGTTGCGCGGGATTTTGCTCAGAGGCTGGGCGTGACGCTGGTGCTGAAAGGGGCGCGAACGCTGATTGCGCACCCGGATGGACGCGTGGCTGTGAATACCACGGGTAATCCGGGGATGGCAAAGGGCGGTAGCGGCGACCTGCTTACAGGGGTGATTGCGGGGTTGCTGGCGCAATACCCGTCGGAGACGGCCAGGGCGGTGGAGGCGGCGGTTACTCTGCACGGGCTGGCGGCGGACCTGGCGGTGCTAGAGAGCGACGAGCATACGTTGTTGGCTACGGATAGTCTTCAACAATTTTCTCGGGCTTTTCGCTTTGAATCGCGCGGGTCGAACGGGTATGTTTGGTTGCAGGGGCATTGCATGCAGCAGCCCTTTATGAGGTTTGGGCATGAGTAACACCGCACCGGTAGCCGAAGGCCGGATTCACGAGTTCATGACTCAGAGCGGGGCGGACACCATCGAAGTGGGCCGCAAGCTGGCGCGATTGCTGAAGCCGCCGCAACTGCTGATTCTGCGCGGCGATCTGGGCACGGGGAAAACCACACTGGTAAAAGGGATTGCCCAGGCACTGGACGCGGCCGAGGCGGACGAAGTGACCAGCCCTACGTTTACGCTGATTCACGAGTATGACGGCACGCGGGACGGCAAGCCGGTAAAGCTTTTTCATCTGGACGTTTATCGGCTGGAAGATGAGCGGCAACTGGAGACGCTGGGGCTGGATGAGCTGCTGACGCCGGATGCGCTGGTGCTGGTGGAGTGGGGCGAAAAATTCAAGAGCATACGCAAGAAGGCTACGGGGGAGATTGCGATCACCGCCGAGGGCGGGGATGCGCGGAAGATTACTGTGACGCTGAAAGAATAAGCGGGATTATTTTATTGGGACTATTTAGTTTTGTGGTTTCCCACCCTTGCGACAGATTTGCGAAACGCAGGTCCTTCGACTCCGCTGCGCTCCGCTCAGGATGACAACAAGGATGGGGCACGGGGCACAAGGCGAGTTATCCCAGGTTCCAAAATCGGGACCCTTCGGCAAGCTCAGGGCAGGCTCTGGGGCGGCCGCCACCCATACCCAGATTTATGGATGAGCACATGGGCCACCCATCACCTGGGCCACCTGCCATGAAGTCCTTTCTTGCGGGTGACCGTGGGGCATCCCCCCCGGTGTGTTTCAGTCCAAATTGCCTATTTTCAACGCGTTGTGAGCAGGGTTCTGCCGTAATTCGTTTGTTTTGAGGAACCTGGAAGCCAAGTTCCTGAAAACGAGGAACTTGCGCGGGGTGGTGTGGGAGGGTGGAACGGAACGCGACGCCCCTGGGTCTACTCTGAGAACACACATTTAGTGACAGGTTAGCGCATTGAGAGAAATTATCTGCAAATGGACCGTGATTGGAAGGCGCTGACGGTAAAGGAGAAACCTTGGCAATGGGAGGATTGGGGATTGACACGCGATTCGCGTCTGCACCCATTCGGGAGCCGCCCGAGGATTTCTCCGCTTTCCCGCAGGTGACGGCATCGTCTTTTTTGGACTTAGGACACCCTCGCGAGTCCATGATTCGATCAATGGGGAACAAGAGGCGGCGGGTTGAGGTTGATCATATCCCACATCTCGGAATCGAGATGTGGGGCACCCGCCGTGCGGAGCTTAGTTATCTTAGAGTTAGTAACTATCGATTACTTACTTAAGGCCACTGTCCTTTCGTAATCCCTTCCTGTCCCATACTCAGATGCTTTCTCCTTGACTTCACTAGTTTCCAAGCTATGCTCCAGCCATCCCCGGTTCATCGGGCACGTTGATTCTTGCTGTCTAGGGCCACGGGCTTCCCTACACTTCCTATCACTACGTCTGCTTTGCTTTTTGGGCTTATCCGACTGTGTGTTCGCTCGTGCTCTCGCGCAGAACCGATCAATGGGGTCTTAGAGGAGGATTTCCTTGGTTACGTTCACTCAGGTTTCGAAGTACTACACCACTGCACTTGTCTTGCTCGCATCTGTCTGCTGCCAAACCTCCGGTGCGCAGGGTGCCGCTGCAGCCATCGCGCCAGCTAAAGCCGCCGACTCTTGTAAGTTCAAGCCGGGGCAGACCTCTATCACCGTTACGCTACAAAACAATCCCAACGCATTTGAGCCGGTGTGTCAGCCTACACGCATACGCGTTAATGATCGTACGCCTGTAAAGCTTACCCTTGAAAACCTGAGTCCAATTGAGATATGTACGCCCTCCACAAAGGCGTCGACTCCAACGACAGTGACGAATCCGCTCGAAAGCATTATCAATACAGTTGCCGGCCTTAAGTCATTCGATTTCGAGCAAAACATTAATTCTAATGACTTCATGCAAAACATGGTTACCATCGACAGCTATCTCGGCCTGCAACCTAGAACTCCGACGGTCACCCCCCCGCCGCAGCGACTCCCTCGCAACCAGCAGACCCCAGATCAGCAGGCATTAACCCTCTTCAACGATATTGCGGGACACGTCCTTGAAACTGCCCAGAAGATAACCAAGAAACAGACTGTTTGGCAGGGATATTACCAAACAGACAGTGACGCCATGGTTACCTATTTATTTACTGATTATCGGGGTGTCAACTACACCCAGTTCGATCCTGACGGGACCCCGGCGTTAGCAGCGGTCAGAGCTCATATCGCCACATCGTCTATTGCCGCTAATGGCTACACAGATGCGTATCCCCCGAACGAATTGGACTACGCAAAGCTGCAAATGCTTATTGACCAGATGAAATCCCTCCAATCTCGCCTGATCAACAACTGTACGACATCTGGCAAACAATGCGATCAGGAGATTCTACACGCAACAACTCACCTTGTCGATCAAGCAAATGCGTACATGAGCATCATTCAGGACAATTTCAAGAATTTACAAGCAGCTCAATCCACCTTGGCGACCAGCTTCACAGCCTTACATAAGATCGAAGTCGATTACAAGGATCGACTCGTGTCTGGGCAGATTCGTATAGCAAGCGGTGTATTGATGCAGGACTTTACACTCGGAGCCGATTACAGCGCAATGGACACGGGAACTATCAGTTGCTCTTCCGATACAAGTCCCGCAGTCGCAACGACCGACGCAATCTATTATTCAATAACTTTCCAAAACATTCCCGCGTTCACCGTCTCCGCAGGGTTACTCACCACCTTCTTGCAAAAGAACGAGTATGGAGTGACTCAGCAGTTAAACAATACGACTACACCTCCTTCAACAACAACAGTGTTTGCGATTACCGATTCGGCCCGCGCTTCCGTGCTCCCAATGGCATACGTAAACTATCGAATAGGTAGGCCTACTCTCAAAACGTGGTGGGGAGAGCCCAATAACGAACTAATCATCGCAAATAACGTCAGTATGGGAATCGGAATCAATTCCAATTCTGGAACCAATCAAGTAGAATTTTTCGCCGGAGATGCGGTGAGCTTTAGTCGAGTCTTTATCCATGCTGGCGTACACTTTGGACGCACGGAGTCTCTTGGCGGAGGATACTCTTTAGGACCAGTGCCAAGTGGTTTTACAGGTACCACTGCTCCAATAAACTGGAGCTATCATCCGGCATTCTCGATTGGTCTGAGTGTTCGCATAGCGCCTTTTTAGATAAACGAAGGGTTTTTCTCTGCTGGATTCCCCGCTCTTGGTTTTTACGAGTATGGGATCTACAACAGCCGACTTATTCGTTTGTTGATAGCAACGCTCAGAATTTCGTGGTCTCCCATCCTTCGCTGGGAAAAAAGCGAAGGATGGGGCACTCGCACTTTTGTATTAATTCAATATTTAAAGACGCGCCTAACTCAGAACCCCATGATGTTATAGCCGCAGTCTACGTAGAGGACTTCGCCGGTGACGGCGCTGGCTAAATCGCTGGCGAGGAAGAGGGCTGCGCCGCCTACTTCCAACTGGTCTACGTTGCGGTGGAGGGGGGCGCGGTCAGAGTGGGACTTTAGCATGTCGCCGAGGGCGCCTACGCCGCGGGCGGCGAGGGTCTTGATGGGGCCGGCGGAGATGGCGTTGACGCGGATGTTTTTGGGGCCGAGGTTCCAGGCGAGATAGCGAACCGTGGCTTCAAGCGAGGCCTTGGCTACGCCCATTACGTTGTAGTTGGGGACGACTTTTTCCGCGCCGAAGTAGGTGAGGGTGATGATGCTGCCGCTCTCGGTCATCAGAGGAGTGGCGGCGCGGCTGACGGCGATGAGCGAGTAGACGCTGACGTCGTGGGCGACGCGGAAGCCCTCGCGGCTGGTGTTGATGAACTCGCCGCGGAGCTCGTCGGCGGGGGCGTAGGCTACGGCGTGGACGAGGATTTCGATCTTGCCGTATTTTTGCTGGATGGCGGCGAAGAGGGTTTCGATTTCGGCGTCGTTGGAGACGTCGCATTGGAAGCCGGATGCGCCGGGGAGCTCGGCGATGAGCTGCTCGGCATCCTGCTTCATGCGCTCGTTCTGGTAGCAGATGGCCAGGGTTGCGCCGGCGGCGTGGAGTTTTTGGGCGATTCCCCAGGCGATGGAACGCTTGTTGGCCAGCCCGAAGACTACGGCCGTCTTACCTGCCAGATCGATCATGCTTGCTTGCTTCCTCCAGGGTGTGTTCGGGCTTGCTTTGGGGAATTTGGAACCAGTTTATAGAATATCAGCCGTGCGAGGGGGTTCCGGCGAATGCGGCGGCTTTCCCTCCGGGGCTAAAGCCCCTTCATTTTGCTGGCGGCTATTGCGGGGGTTAAAACCCCCGCCTCCCTCCAGATGGTGCTTTTAAGCGCGTTGCGGCGCGTCTAAAGCCGCGCCCTTTCAAAGATAGGAATTCATTGTTGGTTTCCGAATTGTTCAATCTGTAAATGCAGCAATTCCCGAAGGATGATCAGCCGCCGAGGTCTACCAGTTCGACCTTGCCTACGGGGCGGCCTAAAAAGCGGGAGCCGAGGCGCTCGAATTTTTCTACGGAGTCGGTGGCGAAGCAGCGGATTTGTGGTTCGCCGGAGGTGCTTGACGCCGGGGCTAAAGCCCCGGCCTGTTTAGGCTGCTTGATGTACGGGCTAAAGCCCGTACCCTTCAATCTCGCACCCTCCAAGCTCGTGCCCTTCAAGCCAGTACTCTCCAACGGCAAAGCGCGGCCTTTGAAGAGCCTTACGGCGGCATCGGCGGCGGCTTCGGCGGAGTCGATTACGCGCATGCCAGCGGGGACTGTTCTTTCGAGAAGCGGGCGGAGGAGCGGGTAGTGGGTGCAGCCGAGGAGTAGCGTGTCGGGGTTGAGGCCTGCGATGGCGGCGTCGGTGTTTAGCTCGGCCAGATAGATTTGGATGACCTCGGCGGTGACGGCCACCTGCGGTGGGGCAGACGCGGCTTGCGCCGCATAATCTATAGCACCTGCCCCAGCGTAAATTTCCGGCCCGGTCCAGCCTTCTTCGACCAGGGGGACGAGCAGCGGGCAGGCTTTTTCTAAAGCGCGGAGGCCCTGGGCCTGGCAGGCGGCGGAGTAGGCGTGGCTTTGGACGGTGGCGTCGGTGGCGATGACGAGGACGTCGCCGGTTTTGGAGGCGGCGCGGGCGGCGGATGCGCCGGGCTCGATTACGCCTAGGACGGGGACCGGGACTGCCTGCTGAATGGCGTCGAGGGCGAGGGCGCTGGCGGTGTTGCAGGCGATGACGAGGAATTCCGCGCCCTGCTCGCGGACCAGGAACTGCGCGCTCTGGGCGGCATAGCGGGCGATGGTGCGGCGGGATTTGGAGCCGTAGGGGAGACGGGCGGTATCGCCGAGGAAGGCGAAACGGGCGTGGGGGAAGCGATCGATGAGTGCGCGGAGAACGGTGAGGCCGCCGAAGCCGGAGTCGAAGACGCCGATGATGGGGGATGCGGCGCTTGCCTGGGCTTCAGAAATTGCGGGCGCGGACTGAGGCTCGGTTTGGGGGTTGGTCATGGGCGGGCTCCCTTGAGTGGGACGGCATCGGAATAGAGGTAGGTGCGTGTGAGGTCGGCGTGGCCGGCGAGTGTGGAGCGGGGTTGGCCGTCGACGAGGAAGCGGATTTGGGTGACGCGGGGCAGGTTGGCGTGGAGGGTGCCGCAGATGGAGAGTATGGTGAGGTTTTCAGTTTCCAGGCCGGAGGGGTGGGTGGAGACGAAGCTGCCGGTGAGGTTGACGACGGCGAGTTCTGGGCCGGTTGACTGTGGGCTAGTGGGCGGGCGGGTGGTTGCGGAGGCGGTGGAGCTTTCCTGTGTCAGAGTCTGGCTTTGGGCCGGCAGGAGAAAGACCTGGGCGATGGAGCTTGCTCCGCCGGGGACGGGGTGGGCGGCATCGGGTGCGGCATAGAGGTCGAGCAGCTTGCCCAGCACGGCGCGGGCACGGGCGCCGGGATCCTGGGGCAGGGGCAGGGATTGGACCTGGGTGAGCAGGGAGCTGTCAGCGTCGTTGGCGACCATGAGGGTTGCCGGCTCAGCTTGCGCAACTAGAGGAGCGTGGGTGGGGGCCGTATCCTGGCCGGCGAGCAGGCGCTGGTGGGCGCGCTCACGCAATTGCCATAGAGCCACGGCCATGACCGCCGAGGCCACGAGCAGGACGACGAAGAAAATGGCCTGGTAACGGGGGATCATGGGCGGGCCTCCGTTCGCCATTCGACGAGAGCGGCTGCCAATGCTTCGGCGATTCGGGCCTGGTAGTTGGGATCGTCGAGGGAGCCCGGGGTTTGGTGGCCGGAGTCGCGGGCCTGCACGGTTTCGGGGGCGATTTCGACGGCTACGGCGGGGCAGGTCATGCTCTCGACCGCGGGCAGGGCGGAGCGGGCCATGCTGACGGTGAGGCCGGAGTGCAAAAGGGCGGAGTTGAGAGTGCCGGCAAGGGCCAGGCTGCGGTTAACCCAGGCGGCTTGCGCGGTCTTCCAGGCGGCGATGCGCGTGGGTTGCGCGGGGGTGAGCGAGGAGACGAAAAGATGCGCGCCGGTGCCGCTCTGAGTGGCGTGCAGGCTCAGGCAGGCCTGGGCGTTGGCGTGATTGGCTAGCTCGGCGCGGCGGTTGGGGTCGATGGTCGCGTCGGACTCGCGGGTGGTGACGACCTGGATGCCGCGCGCCGCGAGGAGGGAACGCAGGCGCACGCTGAGGGCGAGGGTTAGGTTTTTCTCGTCTATGCCGTTCAGGCGGCCGCCGGGGTCGTCGCCGCCGTGAGCGGCGTCAATGACCACTACGAAACGGGCCGCGGGAGCGGGAGGGGCTGGTTGCGCGGCGGCGAAGGATGCTGCTGCCGCGAGAAGTGCCAGCGCGCATTTCAGCACCCAATTATTCCAGCGCATAGATGGTCAGGCCGCTGAGCAGCTTGGGGAAGAAATCGGTGGACTTTTGCGGCATGACTTCGCCGGCAAAGGCCACTTCCCTGAGTTGCTCCATGGTGACGGGGTTGGTGAGGAAGACGACGTCGGCTTCGCCGCGGCGGACCTGCTCCACCGCATCCCCCGAGTCGCGCAGGTAACGGATATTGGTTTGCTCGCGGACTTTTTCGGCATCAAGGCCGAGCAGGCGGTCGAGGATGATGGAGTGCAGTTGGGTGAGGTCGAGCTGGCGCTGGCGTTCGGGTAGGGCGGCCAGGGCGGCGGCGACCGCATCCGGCTTGGAGCGCAGCAGCAGAGCGCCGGTGCGGGTGACGGCGACGAAGGCTGTGCCTTGCTGCTTGCCTAGGGTTGCAATGTAGTCGGAGGCATCGGCGGCGGGTTGAGGCTCGACGGTGAAGAAGGCTGCGGCGGCGCGGGCGAAGGCATCGGGCGAAAAGTTGGGCAGGCTGTGGACGACGCGATGCGTGGGCAGAATCACCAGGCCGTCGCAGTCCATATTGACGAAGGTCATCATGACGGCGGCTTCAGGGTAGGCCGGCTGGGGCAACTGGCTGGTGCTGGACTCGGATTTGGCGGGCGAGGCGGGCGCGTGATCTTTGGAGTATTTGAGAGCGGTCTCGTAGCGGTGGTGGCCGTCGGCGATGATGAGCTTTCTGTCGGCCATGGAGGTGGTGAGCAAATTGATGGCCGCCGGGTCGCTGACGCGCCAGAGACGGTGGAGCACGCCATATTCGTCTGTGACCTCGGCTTCGGCGGGGCCTGCGCCATCGTAGAGAATCTTTTCCACGCTACCGGCGGGGTCAGAGTAAAGCATGAAGATCTGGCCGAAGTGGGCGCGGGTGGCCTTGAGCAGGTTGAGGCGGTCGCTCTTGGGCTTGCTGAGGGTCTGCTCGTGGCGGAAGACGACCTGCTCGGAGTAGTCGTGGAGCTTGCCGAGAGCGATGAAGCCGCGGCGTTCCTTCACGATCTCAGTGCCGGGGACCTTGAATCGCTGCGAGTAGGCGAAGATGCAGGGGTCTTTCTCCTGGACGAGGACTTCCTGCTCGCGCCAGGAGCGGAAGTCGCGCGCGGCGCGGGTATAGACGTTCTCGCCACCTTCGGCGTCAAAGAGCTCCGGCAGGCCGAGGATGATGCGCACCAGATTGTAGGGGCTGCGCTGGTAGTAAGCCTGCTGCATGGAGGGGGAGATTTTGTCGTAGGGCTGGGTGACTACGTCGTCCAGCCGGACGATGGAAGGATTGTAGCGCCAGGCGCGAAATGGATAGATGCGGGCCATACGGTAGGTCTTGCTCCACGTTCAAATGGCTGAATTTGCGCGCCCGAGAGGGATGATGCTGAGCCGGGGTCCTCGCGTGCGCTCAGGCTCGATTGTATCCCAGTATTCGTGCGGGACATTCACAGGTGGGGCGCCGGGCCGGGCTTGCGTCTGCGGCGGCGGATACAAGTGCGGGCGTGGACGCCCACACTACAGCCGGCCAGGAGGCCGGCGCTACACGTTTTCATGGGAACTGACCCTGCTGCGGGAAGTGGCGTAAAGTTAAGTGGAGGGCGAATCCTCCAACAGGATTGCCTCTACTCACTATCTATGCTCGCACCGTTATCCATGCGCCTTAGCCATCCCGCGATTCTCGCGGCTTTTATTGTCGCGGCGGTGATTACGCCGGCGGCGCAACAGGCGCCCATCCAACCTGCTGCGGCTAAGGCTCCGCCGGCTGCGGGGCAGGCGCCGTCGCTTACGGTGGATCGCGACCCGGTGCGCTCGCCGGATGGGGAGCCGGCGGCGAATCCCGCTGCAAATCCTCTTGGGCAGATGCAGAAGCAGGGCGAAGGGTGGGTTCTGCGCACTGAAGTGGACGAGGTGGAACTCTATTGCACGGTGCTCGAGGGCAATAAGCTGGTTCCCGATCTGAAGAAAGAGGACTTCGAGGTTTTGGAGGACGGGGTCAAGCAGAACCTGATCAGCTTCCAGCACTCCGATCTTCCGGTTTCGATTGCGCTGGTGGTGGATAACTCGGGTTCAATGTCGCGCAAGCGCCCTTCAGTGAACAAGAGCGCGATGGATTTGATTGAGGCCTCGAATCCACAGGATGAGGCTTTTGTGGTGAACTTTTCCGACGAAGCATTTATCGACCAGGAATTCACCTCCGACGTGAGCAAGCTGCGCGAAGGGCTGGCGCATCTTGAAGCGAAAGGCGGCACGGCGCTTTACGATGCGGTGGTGGCCTCGGCGGACAAGCTGGCGCGGGACGCCAAGCGGCCCAAGCAGGTTCTCATTCTGATTACCGATGGAGACGACAACGCCTCGACCCTGAGCCTGGATCAGACCATCTACCGGGTGCAGCAGCTCTCCGGACCGGTCATCTACACCATTGGATTGCTGTTTGGCGACGAGATGAGCCGCACCGAGGTGAAACATGCACGGAAGGCGCTGGAGGAACTCTCCACAGAGACCGGCGGCATGGCTTTTTTCCCCAAGAACATCGAGCAGGTAGACGAGATTGCCGCCGAGGTGGCGCGCGATATCCGCAACCAGTACACGCTTGGGTACCACTCCATCAAGCCGAGCACGGTGCCGGGTTTTCGCCATGTGGAGGTGACAGCCAGGGCGAAGGGCATGGGCAAGCTCAACGTGCGCACGCGCACCGGTTACTACCCCTACCAGCCCTCCGCAAGAAAGCAGCCCGGCGCTGCATTGAAGTAGCCGAGCTCACCCTTTGCTGATCCATTGATATGTGCTGTATCATGAATTGCATTTTTTGGGGGGACGGATTATGGCTCAAAGAAAACTTAACCGCCTGTATTTTATGGTGCTGTTTTTATTGGTAAATATTCCCGCCCACGCCCAGATTACTGAAGTCGCCGCGCCGCCGCAGATTGTGAACATCTATGTGGATACTGCCCAGGTTGCGAGCTATCGCATTCCCCGCACCATCTTCGGGACCTTTCTTGAGCCTATCGGGAACTCCACTTACAACGGCCTGTGGTCGGAGATACTGGTGAATCCAAGCCTGGAGGAAAACTTCAATACCGACGGCATGGTGAAGGATGAGCCTCAACTGCGGAAGGCCATGGGATTAGCGCTGCCGCTGCCCTGGGAGCCGCTGGACTATGCGCAGGAAAATCGTTATGAACCGCACTGGGGCAATGCCGCTAACTCGTGGCGTTCCCTTGAAGTGATGGGTGTGCCGGGGGAGCCGACCGGCATTCGCCAAAAAGTTTACCTGCCGGTGCGGCGGGTGCTCACTTACAACGGCAGCTTGTTCGCAAAGCATTTAATCGGCCCGGCAGAACTGACTCTCGAGTTGCGCAAGAGAAACTCCGCGGAGATTTTAGCCCAGGCGAAAGTTACGGCCGCCAGCGCCGATTGGGAAAATTTGAAATTCTCACTCACGCTGCCCGCGGGGAAGTTGCAACCGCTGGAGCCTGCCGACTTTGTGATCGAAGTTAGCGGAGATGAGCGCGTAGATCTGGATAACGTTCTTCTCTTCCCCGCGGACTCGATCGACGGTCTCGATCCCGACGCGGTGAAGCTGGCCAAAGAGATGCATACACCCCTGGTGCGCTTCGGTGGGGACTTCACCTCAACCTACCATTGGCGCGATGGGATTGGTCCGCAGGAAAAACGGGTCAGTATGGAGAACATCGCATGGGGCATTCCGGAATACAACACCTTCGGGACAGATGAGTTTTTGCGTTTCTGCGAGCTTATCGGTGCTGAGCCGCAGATTGCGCTGAACCTGGGCAGCGGAACAGCGGAAGAAGCTGCCGCGTGGGTGAAATATGTGGATGAACGATATAAGGGCCGGCACTCCGGATTGCTGTGGGAGCTTGGCAACGAGTTATGGGGCCATGGGAACCTTGGGTGGCCCACCTTGCAAGAGCTTCCGGGGCGCACGCTGGAGTTCAGCCGGGCAGTCCGCCAGGTGGATCCGAGCGCGCAGCTCATCGCCACAGGACTGGACCAGGATCGTTTTCACGATTGGAACGCCGCGCAACTTACCCTTCCCGCACACAGCTTCGACTATCTATCCACTCATTTCGTTGTCTTTGTCAACCGCACGCGTATGCAGAATCCCCCCGCGGATTTTGTTGCGCAGGAGATTTTTGCTCTCTCTGTGGGACTGGGCCGCAAGCTGCGAGAGGAACAGCAGCAGATCGACGCTACCGCCGCCTTTGCGCAACATGCTCATATCGCCCTCACTGAATGGCAATTTTTAGACGGCAAAGATAAGCCGGATAGCGCCAATATGGGCGGCGCGCTTGCCACGGCCACAATTCTCCAGATGCTCATGAAGAACGCGGACATTGTTCCTATCTCGGATATGACGGGAATCATGGAATTCGGCGGCATCACAAAGAAACACGGCCAGGTGTTCGCGGGCGCAGCCTACTACGCCTTTCAAATGTATTCCGGCGCCGATATCAGCCGGGCGGTCGGAATCACCGCAAATTCGGGCTCTTACAACGTGCGTGGCGGCTTTACGCGCATGCCGGACATCGATGACGTTCCCTATCTCGATACCTTCGCAGCCCTGAACGAGAACGGCGATACGCTTACTCTTTTCATCGTCAACCGGCACCTGACGCGGGATCTTGCCGCCGAGATCAGCACGGCTAGATTCCTGCCCCTACCGGTGGTGGCCGTTCAAACGCTTGCGGCGAAGAGCCTTTACGATGGGAACAGCGCAGAAGACCCGTTGCATTTGGTTCCCGTGGCTTCTTCCGCGCGGGCTGAGAACGATCACATTCAATACGTATTTCCTCATGAGAGCGTGACCATGCTTACGCTGAAGCGGCGGCAGTAGCTTATACAATTCGGTACGCAATGAGGACGGCACTGCGGGGGACCGGCTACGGTTGCCTGCGTCAGGCGGTACTGGAACTTAGATGCGAAATGGAAAGGGAAAACGATGCGAGGGAAGTGGAATACTCGAATGATGCTGAAGGCTATTGCAACCAATGCAGCGGCACTGTTTGTTTGCCTGCTAATTACTAACTCAGGGTACGGACAGAGTTTTGCGGGGCGATGGGCGGCTATGGGGCAGCCGCTGCACAACGGCGAATTGCATAAATCGATTCTTGACCTCACGCAGAGCGGCAGCGTGCTTAAGGGCAAACTGGTGGCGCTGGGGTATGGCGTGGACGTGGAGGGCACGGCCACGGGAAATCACTTTGAACTCTACGCATGGGAACACAAGAAACCGATCATTGTGGGCGACCTGGTGAATGGCGAGCTGCACTATGACCAGTGGGGCGGGGCGTTTGTTGCCCACCGGGCCACGCCCGCGGACGAGTTTCCGAAGCTGCCCTATCTTGAGCCGCCGGCGCTGCATACGGTGCCGTATAACGGGCTGGCGAAGACTCCGCCGATGGGGTGGAACAGTTGGAATCTCTTTGCGGAGAAGATTGACGATAAGACTGTGCGCACCATGGCCGACGCGATGGTTACGAGCGGAATGCGCGACGCGGGCTATGTGTATGTGAATATCGACGACACCTGGGAAGGCGTGCGGGACGCCCAGGGCAACTTGCAATCGAATTCCAAATTTCCCGATATGAAGGCGCTGGCGGACTACGTGCATTCGAAGGGGCTGAAGATTGGAATTTATTCTTCGCCGGGGCCGCGGACTTGCGGGGAGTATCCGGCTACTTATGGGCACGAGGAGCAGGACGCGAAGACCTTTGCCGCTTGGGGCTTCGATTATCTGAAGTACGACTGGTGCAGCGCGGGGAATATCTACAAGGACGACAAGTTGCAGCCGGTCTATCAGAAGATGGGCGATGCGCTCGAGGCGACGGGACGGCCGATTGTTTATAGCCTGTGCGAGTACGGAGACGGCGAGGTGCAGAAGTGGGGCGCGCAGGTGGGCGCGAATCTTTGGCGCACTACGGGCGACATCAACGACCACTGGGAGAGCATGATCGCCAACATTGAAAAGCAGGTTCCGACGGCTCCTTATGCGGGGCCTGGGCACTGGAACGATCCGGATATGCTGGAGATCGGCAACGGGCATATGACGGCCGATGAGTACCGCACGCACATGAGCCTGTGGGCGCTGGCGGCTGCGCCGTTGCTGGCTGGGAATGACCTTCGCGTTATGACGGATGAAACCAAATCGATTCTGCTGAACAAGGAAGTGATTGCAATCGATCAGGACCCGCTGGGCAAGCAGGCTTCGCCGGTGAAGAGCGGCGACTTTGAGATTTGGGTCAAGCCGCTGGCCGATGGGGGAGTGGCTGTGGGCGTTGTGAATATGGGGCCGGCTGCGGGGCAGGCAAAGGTGAAGGCAGGCGATTTGAAACTCAGTGGCTCGGTGAAAAAGGTGCGCGATCTTTGGGCGCACAAGGACGTGACGTTTAGCGGCGGGGCTTATGAGGCTACGGTGCCTTCGCACGGGGTGCTGCTGCTGAGGGTGAGTACTAAATAGGAAATGGCTGGTGCGCTCCCAGGTCTCAAAAATCGAGACCTGGGGCACCCGGCTGCAATTTCAACTATCGATAAATTGAAGGCGGCGCTCTGCGATAAGCTGGAAGATAGGAGCTTAATCGCGAAAGATGAAACCTTCCCCCTACAAATACTCGACCCTTGCCGTTCATGCCGGGCAGCAGCCGGACCCGCTGACGGGCGCTGTGAATGTGCCGGTTTACCTATCATCGACCTTTCAATTGACCGGCATCGGCACGGACCGGGGCTGGGACTACTCGCGCGCCGGAAACCCCACGCGGGACAGGCTGGAAGAGGCGCTGGCGGCGCTTGAAGGGGGCATGAGCGGGCATGCGTTTACCAGCGGAATGGCGGCTATCTCCGCGCTGGTGGCTATGCTGAAGGCGGACGATCATTTGATCTGCTCCAAGGACGTTTATGCCGGGACGGTGCGGCTCTTCGACCAGATTGTTTCCGGTTACGGAATCGTGATCGAGTATGTGGATACGAGCAATCTGAAGGCGGTGGAAGCGGCGATACGACCGGCGACCAAGCTGATTCACATTGAGACGCCCAGCAATCCGCTGATGGTTTTGACCGATATTGCGGCGGTTAGCAAAATCGCCCACGCGCACGGCATCGAGGTCAGCGTGGACAATACTTTTCTGTCGCCGGTGCTGCAGAGTCCGCTCGAGCTGGGCGCGGACATTGTGATGCATTCGACCACCAAGTACCTCAACGGGCACTCGGACGGTCTGGGAGGAGCGCTGATCGGCTCCACGCCGGAGCATAAGGAGCGATTTTCGTTTGTGCAGAAGGCGGCGGGCGGGGTGATGTCTCCGTTTGAATGCTTCCTGGTGCTGCGTGGGATTCGGACTTTGCCGTTGAGGATCAGGCAGCACGAGGAAAACGGCATGGCTGTGGCGGAGTATCTCTCCACGCATCCGAAGGTGAAGCATCTGGCCTATCCGGGTTTGAAGACCCATCCGCAATATGAGCTGGCGGTGAAGCAGCAGAAGGGATTCGGGTCGATGATGAGCTTCGAGGTGGAGTCGCGGGAGGCCGCGGGACGGTTCCTGGGGGCGATCAAGCTGTTTTTGAGCGCGGAGTCGCTGGGAGGGGTGGAGTCGCTGGCTTCGCACTCGGCCACCACCACGCACGGCTCGGTGAGCGATGAAGTGCGCGCTGCGATGGGCATTACCCAGGGACGGGTGCGGCTTTCGATCGGCATTGAGGATAAGGAAGACCTGATCGCCGATCTGGAGCAGGCGCTCAAGGCCGTAT
>Ga0224555_1000608_pt1 | contig 55020 bp, 50 predicted proteins | sample 714S23034metaG_FD_180687 | JGI IMG/M metagenome (GOLD analysis project Ga0224555, IMG submission 180687) | Peat soil microbial communities from Stordalen Mire, Sweden - 717 S2 30-34 | ecosystem: Environmental > Terrestrial > Soil > Wetlands > Peat | place: Sweden: Norrbotten County, Stordalen... | reverse complement strand
CTCAACTTTTCTGCGTCGTCCATGCGGATGTTCACATCCCAGCATGACCGCCCCTTCAGGCTCATCTTGTATTGGAATCAAAGTCGGCCTTCAGGCTCATCTTGTGTTGGACAAGAGTCCCTTTGTTCAGATGAGCCGAGCCAATGCTATACTCAGGTTGCGTTCCTATGCCCGCTGCGATTCCGGCAACAGCCGGAGGCGGGCCTGAACGACTTTTGGAGGAGCACCATCGCACTCGACAAACGTTCTGCAAAGTCTTTTATTCGCATCAACGAGAAGATACGCGCGCGCGAAATCCGCGTAATCGACGAAAACGGCGAGCAACTGGGGATTCTGGCGCCCTTTGAGGCGCTGAAGCTTGCCCGTGAACGGGGTCTCGACCTGGTGGAGGTTTCGGCCAACGCGGTTCCGCCGGTCTGCCGCATCCAGGACTACGGCCGCTTCCTCTACGAGAAGGAAAAAAGCGAGCGGGCCGCCAAGAAGAAGCAGAAGGTGATTACGGTCAAGGAGGTCAAGTTCTCCGTGACCGTGGACGAGCACGACTACCAGACCAAGAAGAACAAGGTGCTGCATTTTCTTGCCGACGGCGACAAGGTCAAGGCCAGCCTGCGCTTCCGTGGCCGGCAGATGGCTCACCGCGATCTGGGCTACAACATCGTCAACCGGCTGATTCAGGACGTGGGCGACGCGGCGATTGTGGAGTTCATGCCGCGCATGGAAGGCACCATTCTGCACGCCATTCTGGCGGCAGCCAAGAAGCAGGAAGCACCCAAGCCCAAGCCGCCCGAGCCTCCAGCCCCAGTCGCATCCAAGCCGAAGGCGAAGTAAGCTGTTGGCGTTGATTCCCTCAGGGGCTATTGATCCGGCCCATCAATAAAAGCACCGTGCCCCATCCATTTCGCAGGCTTTATCGCGAAATGGGTGGGAGGGCAATAACACTATTCGTGGGCCGGATCAACAAAGCCCTGTTGATCTTGCCCTTTGATTGTCGAGGTTAAAACCTGCCAGCTCGTACCTTCGGCGCCGGATTGCGTTATACTGGTTGAAGTCGCAAGAGTGCAGGGGAATCCCTGCTTTGTGATTGTTTATGGGTGAACCCACCCTTCCGAAACGAGAAAACGAATGCCCAAGTTGAAGACCCATACGGGCGCGAAAAAGCGCTTCAGCAAGACTGGCACCGGCAAAATCAAGCGGGGCCAGGCGAAGACGCGGCACATCCTTACTTCGAAATCGCCGAAGGTGAAACGCAAGCTGGGACGGACCCTGCTGGTTTCCGATGGCGACTACAAGAAGGTAGCGCGCATGATTCCTTACGCCTGATTGCTGCGCCCTTCTCCTGACGGAGAGGCGCTTCAGGGCCCAGTGAACGCGTTGCAAGGGCCCCCGATTGGTGGAAAGCGTTTAAGTCCAAATCAATCGAGAAATCAGGCTTGATTAAAGCGAGTGAAGAGGTTTACAGCCTGCCCGCAAAGGGCGAAGGCCTCCTGCCTCCAGCCGCACAACCGAACGCAAAATGGAGAAACCGATATGCCCCGCGTAAAACGCAGTACCAAGCGGACAGACCGCCGCAAAAAGATTCTGAAAAGGGCGAGTGGATACTTCCTTACGAAGTCCAAGCTCTATCAGGCAGCCCAGGAGGCCGTAGAGCGCGGCCTGAAGTTTGCCTACACCGGACGCAAGCAGAAGAAGCGCCAATTCCGCTCGCTGTGGATTGTGCGCATCGCGGCGGCGGCCAAGCTGAACCACTTCAGCTATTCGCAGCTCATCAACGGCCTGAAGAAGGCCGGCGTGGAGCTGGACCGCAAGATTCTGGCCGATATCGCCGTAAAGGACCCCAAAGGCTTCACCGAGCTGGTGGAACAGGCCAAGTTGGCCCTGGCGGCGGAGAAGGCTGGAGCGTAAGAGCAAGACAGCAAAACAGCGACTCAGCAATCAGGCCCGGAGTCCCGAGGATTCCGGGCCGTTCTACGTCGGGAAAGACCTCCAGAATTTCAAAGACTATTGGCGCTATAATCACAGCTTAGGATTGAGCTGTTTGCATGAAAGTACGCGACGTGCTGAAGCTGATCGAGGAAGATGGCTGGTTTCAGGTTGCACAGAAGGGCAGCCATCGCCAGTTCAAGCACCCTGTCAAGCTGGGGCGAGTCACGGTGGCTGGTCACTCATCACAGGATATGGACAAGGGAACTTACAATAACATTCTCAAACAGGCGGGACTGAAATGAAAGAATACGCGGCAGTCTTCGAGCAAACATCGAACGGATGGAGCGCCTATGCTCCAGACCTGCCCGGACTGGGCGTGGCGGGTGCGACCTTCGCAGAGACGGAGCAACTGCTCCGCGAAGGCATCGAATTTCACATCGAAGGGTTGCGCGAGGATGGACTGCCGATTCCAGAACCGCATACGCAGGTGAGGCAGCTGGCGATTCCGGCGTGATTTCGATTATTCATAACTTACATTGATCACCGAGCTGCAAGGGCAGGTGGTTTATCCTGCTGAATAAGCCTATGAATGAAGAGATTCCGAATTTGGATACATTTGATGAGCCTGCGCTCGACCGGGCCTTTGCCCAACTAGAGCGGCAGGCGCGCGCCGGCGCGGCGGCGCTGGACGGTGAGGCGGCTGTGGAGGCCTTTCGTCTGGAGTGGCTGGGGCGCAAGCAGGGGCGGCTCAATGAAGTTTCTGGCCGGTGGCTGAAGGCTGCGCCGGTGGAGGCCAAGAAGCTGCTAGGCGTGCGCTTCAACGCGCTGAAGGCGGTGGTGGAGGGGTTGCTGGATGCGGCTCTGGGAGCGGGTCCGACGGATGCGGCGCTGAAGGCTGAGGCCATCGACATCACTCTGCCAGGAACGCGGCGGCTCTCTGGCGCCGAGCATCCGATCACGCGCACGCTGAACGAGATTGTCGGAGTGTTTGCGGCGCTGGGCTACTCGGTGGGCGTGGGGCCGGAGGTGGAAACCGATTACTACAACTTCGAGTGCATGAACTTTCCGCCGGACCATCCGGCGCGGGACACTCAAGATACTTTAGTCGTGGCGGGGCAGGAGCGCCGTCAGCAGCGCGACCGGCTGCTGATGCGTACACATACATCTCCAGTCCAGATGCGGACCATGGAATCGCAGCCCCCTCCGGTGCGGATTGTGATTCCCGGCAAGGTGCACCGGAACGACGCGGCGGACGCGACGCACTCGCCGATTTTTCACCAGGTGGAGGGGTTGTGCGTGGACACGAACATCACCTTCAGCGATCTGAAGGGGACGCTGGACCACGCCATGAAGGCGCTGTTTGGCTCGGCGGTGAAGACGAGATTTTTTCCGTCGTTCTTTCCGTTTACGGAGCCGAGCGCGGACGTGCAGATCAGCTGCATCTTCTGCGGCGGCAAGGGGTGCAGGAAGTGCAAGCAGTCGGGATGGATTGAGCTGCTGGGCTGCGGGATGGTGGACCCGGCGGTGTTTGCGTTTGCGGCGGAGAAGCAGCCGGGATACGACCCGAAGAAAATTTCCGGGTTCGCGTTCGGGATGGGCGTGGAACGGATTGCGATGATGAAGTATGGGGTGAGTGAGATTGGGTCATTTTACGCGGGGGACATGCGTTTCCTTGGACTATTTGTTTAATGAAGAGCGGTTTTGATTGGAAGCAGCAAGTTAGCGTGCGCTGCGCGCACAGTTGCAAGTTAGCGGCTGCAATGGCAGAAAGGGCGGCTATGCCCAGGACTCGACATTTTCGTGATTTGCACGTTTGGCAGAAAGCAATGGAACTGGCTCGTCAGGTTTATTTGCGGACTGAAGAGTTTCCCAAATCCGAGACCTTTGGGTTGCGGATGCAGATGCGCAGGTCCGCTGTTTCGGTGGCAAGCCATATTGCCGATGGTCATGGACGGCTTTCAGACGCGGATTTGCGAAGAGAGCTGGGAGCGGCGCGGGGAGCACTCTATGAGTTTGAGACACAGAACGATTTGGCGTGCGATATGGGTTTCATCGATAAGGAATCCGGCAAGCAGTTGCTTGATCTGGCGACGGAGACCGCAAAGCTGATCAACGGATTGCTGGGATCGCTGGAGCCCTGATCGGAATGCCGCTAACTTGCTAACTCGCTAATGTGCGCGAAGCGCACGCTAACTCGCTAAAAGGTAACCCAAATGAAAATTCTTACAAAATGGTTGCGAAGCTACTTGCCGGGATTGCCGGTGGATGACACCCAACTCGCCGAAGATTTGACGTTGCGCGGGATTGCTGTCGAGGGCATCTACGCGCTCGGCGACGGGAACGGCTCGGACAATGGTTCACTCTATGAGATGGACATCACCACCAACCGCGTAGACGCGATGAATCACTACGGCGTGGCGCGGGAGGCGGCGGCGATTTATGGATTGACGCTACCGGAGCTTTCGTGCGAATTGCCCAAAGCGCGTCCGTGCGGCAAGCCCTTTTCTGTCAGGATTGAGGCTGAGGATGCTTGTGGGCGGTTCACGGCGCGAGTGCTGCGCGACGTGACGATGGGCGCGTCGCGGGACTGGTTCGCAGGCGCGGAGGTGAGCACGTATTTTGGGCTGCTGGAGCAGAAGCAAATTTCCAATGCCGTGGATGCGACCAACTTTGCCTGGATTGCGATGGGGCAGCCGACACACGTCTTCGACCTGGACAAGCTGGAAGGCGGCATCGTGGTGCGGCGCGCGCGGAAGGGCGAGAAGCTGAAGACGCTGGACGGCGTGGAGCGCGTGCTGGATGCCGAGGACCTGGTGGTGGCCGACCATAAAAAAGCGGTGGGGCTGGCCGGGGTGATGGGCGGCTGGGAAACGATGATTACGGCGGAGACGAAAAATGTGCTGGTGGAGGCGGCGTGGTTTGACCCGATGGCGGTGCGCAAGACGGCGCGGCGGCACGGGCTGCACACCGACGCCAGCCATCGCTTCGAGCGCGGAGCGGATTTTGATGCCGCGCCGGTGGCTTCGGCTCTGGTGAGCAAGATTTTATTGGCGAATGGCGGCTGGCTGGAGGGCGAGCTGGTGGATGTGCGCGTACCGGCGCACGAGGCGCGGACAGCCAAGCGCAAGCCGGTGGAGCTGGCGCTGAGCGAGGTTTGGAGGATTCTGGGCACGACGGAGGATGAAGAGGGAATTACCGCGGCGACGGTGGAGGGAGTGCTGAAGGCGCTGGGGTGTGGGCTGGCAAGTCAGCAAGACAGCAAGTCAGCGAGTCAGCAAGTTAGCGTGCGCGGTGCGCACATTAGCGAGTTAGCGAAAAACGATGCGGCGTGGCAAGTGACGTTGCCCAGTTGGCGGCTGGATGTGGAGCGGGAGATTGACCTGATTGAAGAGGTGGCGCGGGTTTACGGGTACAACCGCTTTCAGAATACGCTGCCGGCGTTTGGCGAAGGGGTGCGCGCGCTGCCGTGGGCGGAGAAAGAAGCGCAAGTGCGGCGGACGCTGCTCTCGGCGGGATTCCACGAGGCGATTGGCAGCACCTTCTGCTCTGCGGCTGAGGCCGCGATGACGGCGCCGCAGCCGGGAGTCTCGGTTCCGCTGGGCAATCCGCTCAGCGAAGAGGCTGGGGTGCTGAGGCCGTCGCTGGTGCCGGGGATGCTGGCGATGATTGCCGGCAACCTCAACCGCGATGTGAACGACGTGCGGCTGTTTGAGCTGGGCACGGTCTTCAGCGGGAGTACAGAGAAAGTCGACGAGCGGCCGTCGCTCTCTTTTGGAGCGGTGGGCAGTTTGGCGGAGCAATCCGCGCTGCACGCCACGCGGGCGATTGAGTTTCAGGATTTGAAGGGCGTGGTGGAGCAGGTGCTGGAGCGGTTCCAGTCGCGAGCCGTGAACTTTGACCGCTTCGAGGCTGAGGCCGGATTGACGCCGCAGTGGCTGCACCCGTATCGCGCGGCGAGAGTGGTTGTGGATGGCGTGACGGTGGGCTGGTTTGGGCAGTTGCATCCGCGCGTGGCTGCCGAGCGCAAGCTGAAGGATGCGGTGCTGGTGGGTGAGCTATATCTTGACCGGCTGTACAAGCTGCCTTTACGAGAGCCGGTGGCGAAAGAAATTTCGCGCTTCCAGCCGGTTCGCAGGGATTTTTCGCTGGTTCTGGACGAAAGCATCGCGTGGGAGAAGATCGACCAGGCGATGGCCGGACTGCGGATTCCGGAGCTGGTGGAGTGGCGGGCGCGCGAGGTCTTCCGCGATGCGAAGCTGGGCAACGGCGAATACGCATTGCTTCTGGGCGCGACCTTCCAGGCCGTGGACCGCACGCTGCGCGAGGAAGAGTTGCAGGAGTTTCAGGCGCGGGTGGTGGAGGCTGTTGGCAAAGTTGGGGCGCGGCTGCGGAGTTAGCCGTGAATGCGGCTCAATCTGCGCTATACTCGCACGGGTAAGCTGCATTTGCATGGAGGTTGTCGATGTCGGAGTCTTTGTGGAAGTCTGAGGCCCTAGAAGAAGCACAGCCGGAAACGCAGCAGGAAGAGCGGCCTGCGGAGCGGGCTGCTGAAGCGCCTGCCGAGCCGCACGCGGAATCGAGCGTACTGACGCTGAGCGTGGACGAATTTTCCGCGCTGGAGGAGCGAGTTCTGCGCACGGTAAGCCTGGTGAAGCAGGAGCGGCAGGCTCGCGCCGCGGCTGAGGAACGCGCCAACGCAGCAGAGGACCAGCTCGGCAAGCATGCGCCGGAGATGGATCGATTGCAGGCGGAGATTCAGACCCTGCGCACCGAGCGCGGACATGTGCGGCAGCGCGTGGAGAAGTTGCTGGCGCAACTGGACGCGCTGGAATTGTGAGGCCAGTCGTGGCTCAAGAGCAATCCGGCTACCCGGCCGGCTGCGTTACTGTCGAAATTTACGATCAGATCTATCACCTCTCCGGCGAGGACGCGGAACACATTCGCCGCCTGGCCGAGCTGGTGGACGCGCGGATGCGGGCCGTGGCCGCGCAGGGCCGCACGGCGGATTCGCTGCGCGTAGCTGTGCTGGCGGCGCTGAATATTGCCGATGAGTTGTCGCAGGCAGAACAGGCCGGCGGCGGCGATGCGCGGCTGGCTTACGCGCGCGCAGCCAGCCTGCGCGGGATGCTGGATGAAGTGCTTGAGGACGAGCAGAAGACCGGATCGTAAATATTTTCTCCCAGAAATCCATTTGATGATAAAGTGGGTGTGATTCTGGAGGCACGATGCGCCGGTTTATATCTTTGCTGGCTTATTTTTTTGTTTTACTTTTCCTTAGCGTAATCTCGACGGCCCAAACTCCCGTCTCCGCGCCGCCGAGCAAGCCTTCGACTCCCAACAAAGGCCCCGCCGATCCAAAAGCCAAGAAGACGTATGACGATGCCCTCAAGCTGACGCGAGAGCATCACTGGGCTTTTGCGCTGGATGGTTTTCGCAAGGCGGATAAGCAGGATGGCGGGCACTGTATCCCCTGTGAATTTGAGGCATGGAATGCCGCGATTGAAATAGGGGATTTCAAGGCGGCGCGCGCGCAGGCCGAAATGTTGCTTGCAAACGTAACCAATCCTGGCGACAAGGCGCAGGCGCAGTTTCTTCTGGGCCAGGCGTGCATGGCCGAGGGGATGCGCGATAAGCATGATGAACCGATAGCGGCGGCCGAGGCGGCATTCAGCGAGGCTCTCCGGATACGGCCCAACAATACGAACTATCTGTATGCCGAAGCAACAGCGCTGGCCTATCTCAAGCGCGATGAGGACGCCCGGAAACACTTTCAGGCGTATTTGAAATACGCCAGCCGGGAGGATGTGGACTATGCGCGCGCGCAGAGATTTGTTGAGCGCCCGGAGTTGGCTCGCGCAAAAATGGCTCCAAATTTTCGTTTGACGACGCTCGATGGCCGGACGCTTACGCTGGAGAGCCTCACCGGCAAGGTGGTGCTGATCGATTTCTGGGCCACATGGTGCGGCCCATGCCGCGAAGCGCTGCCGCACATCCGGCAGATCGCCAATAAATTCGACGGTCAGCCGTTGGTGGTGCTCAGCATCAGCCTGGATTCAGACGAAGCCAAGTGGAAGGAATTCGTTGGGAAGAATGGGATGACTTGGATGCAGTACCGCGATGGCAGTTTTGAAGGCCGGATCTCCAAGCAGTTCAATGTGACCGCGATTCCGGCCACGTTCACGATTGATGCCGATGGAGTTCTCGAGGACCAGCACGTGGGCGATGCAAATATCGAGGGCAAGCTGAAGAAGCTGATCGCGGGAGCGACGGAGGCGGCTAACCGCAAGTCCTTGCCAGCGTCGCCTGTTGATCATTCTGCCAGCAGCCTGAATTACTGATCCGGCCCCAAAGAAATGCAACTCTCCCTCCCACCCATTCCGCAAAAAAGCGCGGAATGGATGGGGCACAGCGTTTTAAAATTTCTGGGCCAGATCAATAAAAAGTCGAGCGGTTAGTCAATTTGGGCCGCTCGATTCCCGAAAGCGGCGGGCAAAACTTTAGCACATCGCGCATAACTTGCACAAGACTTGCATTTATTTTCGTGGACTCCTACTATTCACACTAGAAACCGGCCTGCAAAGCAGGTGGGGAATCAACGCTGGTTGAACCAACATTCGTGAACAGGGGCTCGACTCGACAATCGGTTCGGTGTGCAGTCCGCCAGTCCGGAACGCCTAATGAACCGCGGAGAGCTCCACCTTCCTAGGAAGGGTTCACCAGCTTGTAACCCACGGCCCCGTGGGCCGGATTCTACCTTCCTCCCGCATTCGGCTGTAGCAGCGCCTCTGGTTTGAATGCCGTATTCTGTCACTGGTGTATCCAGTCCTCTTCCATCTCGGCTCGATTTTGATTCCGGCCTATGGCGCATTGGCAGCCGTGGGAGTGTTGCTGGCGTTGTTGATGGCGCAGCGCACGGCGCGCATCGCGGGACTCGATGCCCGGAAGGTGTGGAATCTGTGCGTGGTGGCGCTGTTTGTGGCGCTGGTCTCCTCGCGGCTGCTGCTGGTGGCGTTCAACTGGAGCGAGCTGCGAGTGCACCCGATGTGGCTGCTGGGGCTGGCCATGATTCATCATCCGCTGCTTGCCTGCTTCGGAGGGCTGGCCGCGTGCGTGGCTGCGGTATTGTATGGGCGGTGGCAGCGGCTTCCGTTGTGGTCCACGGCCGATGCGCTGGCCGCGCCGGTAGCTTTGGGGCTGGCCTTCGAGCAACTAGGCGCGCTGCTGGCCGGCTCGGGCTATGGAATTGAAGCCGGGAAGGGAATTGCGGCGCGCTGGGCCGTCACGTATACCCACCCGCTGGCTGCGCTGTGGAGCGGCGCTCCGCTGGAGGTTGCGCTGCATCCGGTGCAGGCTTATGCGGCGCTGGGTTTTCTCACGCTCTCGATTTTTTTACTGGTATTGTGTCAGGGCATGACTTCAGTCGTGCCGAAAGCGCAGCAAACAGAAGAACGGGCTTTAGCCCCTGAGGGAAGTTTCTTTAGGTTCTTCCCATCCTCATGGTTGCCCTATCGCTGCCAATCGGGCGATGTTGCCGGATTGTTATTGATGGGGGCCGGCGTGGTGGTTTTTGTCACCGAGTTATGGCGTGATCCCGAGGGACGGGGCTCGCTGTTGGGAGGCGCGCTGGATGGCCCGCAGATGGCGGCGATGGTACTGGTGGTGGTGGGAGGATTGGTGCTGCTGGAACGCAAAGGGACGGTCGAAGGTGGAAAATCCGCCCCGGCGAATGACGACAAAGGCAGCAAGTTAGCCCCCGCTTCGCGGGGATAGCAGGTTAGCGAGTTAGCGGGTTTCTGCGGCAGGCCTGATTCATGCCTGTTGTTCATTCCCGTAATCACAGAAGTCGCAAAGCCGGACGACCAGCGAAGGACGAGGCTGTACATGGCAGAATTGCGCACGATTGAAGTGACGGCGGAGGCTAAGGGGCAGCGGCTCGACCAGTTTCTTGCCGCTGCGCTGGAGGGCGTGAGCCGCTCGCGCGTCCAATTATTAATGGACCAGGGCGATGTGCTGGTCAACGGCAAGCGCGAAAAGGCTTCGCTGAAGCTGCGCGGGGGCGAGCGGATTGACATTACCGGTGAGCCGCGCCCAGCACCGCTACGGGCTACGCCCGAAGAGATTCCGCTGGACGTGATTTACGAGGACGAGGATCTGGCGGTGGTGAACAAGCCGGCCGGGATGATGGTTCATGCCGGGTCGGGGCAGAATGAAGACGCGCGTAATCGCGGCACACTGGTCAACGCGCTGCTTTTCCGGTTCAAGAAACTTTCCGCCACCGGTGGCGACTTGCGGCCGGGCATTGTGCATCGGTTGGACAAGGACACCAGCGGCCTGATCGTGGTGGCCAAGAACGACCGCGCCCATGCGGCATTGGCGGAGCTGTTCGCGAGCCGCCAGATCAAGAAGACTTACATTGCTCTGGTGCAGGGAGCCGTGGAGCGGGCCAAGGGCACCATCAACGCCAGCGTGGGCCGGGACCCGCAGCGGCGCACGCGGATGACGGCGAAACCGTTGGGCGACGCGCGCACGGCCGTCTCGCACTACGAGGTGGTACGGCGGCTTGCGAATCGCTTTGGCAAATTCACGCTGGTGCGGGTGCGCATCGAGACCGGCAGAACGCATCAGATCCGTGTGCACATGGCGTCGATCGGTCATCCGGTGGTGGGCGACACGCTCTACGGAGGTTCGGGGCAGTTGACCGACCAGGTGGCCTCGCAAGCCGCGACTTCCAAGGCGGCGCGGCGCAAGGCTGAGCCGGAGAGGCTGCGGCTGGAGCGAAACTTTCTGCACGCCGCGCACCTGGAGTTTCCGCACCCCCGTACGGGGAAGTTGCTCGAACTGGAGGCGTCGCTGCCTGCCGAGCTGGAGGCGTTTCTGAGCCGGCTGGAAGAGGGCCCGTCCAGGAAAATGAGTTGCGCAGGACCGGCGCACAGACAGGGCGCTCTTGATAAAATGAAAAAGCTATGACCAGAAAGCTTTCAGTACTTGTGTACGCTGCGGCATTTGCGGCAGCCGCTTTGTATGCCCAGCAACCCGCAGCCCCGCCGGCAACCGCGCAGGCGGGCCAACCCGCTCCCGCGCAGGCCGCACAGCCGCCCGCGCCTGTCCCGGCCGCACCGCAGCAGCCGGTCGCGCAACCCGCCGGACAAACTGGACAAGAAGCCGCGCCCACCGTTCTTCGGGTGAATGTGAATGAGGTAAATCTCATCTTCACCGTGACGGACAAGCACGGGCAATATATTCCCAACCTGCGGCAAAGCGACTTTGCCCTGCTGGACGACCGCAAGGCCCCGGCTCATGTGAAGAGCTTTCACCAGCAGATTAATCTTCCGCTGCGGGTGGGCATTGTCATCGACGCCAGCACTTCGATTCGCCAGCGCTTTCAATTTGAGCAGCAATCGGCCACCGAGTTTCTGCTGGAGATTCTCAAGACCCGCAGCGACCGCGCCTTCGTGATGGGCTTCGACGTAACGCCGACTGTGACCCAGGACTGGACCAACAACCTTGACGGTCTGGAGTCGGGCGTGAATCGGCTGCATCCCGGCGGCGGCACGGCGCTGTACGACGCCGTCTATGCAGCTTGCCGCGACAAGTTGCTAACCGAGCGCGGCCCGGAGCCGGTGCGCAAGGCGATGGTGCTGATCTCAGACGGCAACGACAACGTGAGCCACGTGTACCAGGATGAGGCCATCAAGGAATGTCAGCGGGCTGAGACCATCATCTACGCCGTCAGCACTAACTGGACGCCCAGCCGCGGCAAGGGCGACGAGTCGTTGACCCAGATGGCCGAGGAAACCGGCGGGCAGGTGTTCTTTCCGCCTTCGGTCGAAGAGATGTCCAACAGCTTTCACGACATCGAAGAAGCGCTGCGCAGCCAGTACGCGCTGATCTACACTCCGGCTGACTTCAAGGAGGATGGCGCATTTCGTCCCATTTATCTTTACTGCTATGACCGGAGCTATCAGGTGCGCACGCGCAAGGGCTACTTTGCGCCGAAATCGCCAAGCCACTAATCCATTCGGATAGCCGGGAGGGCGAGAAAAACTATTGTTTGGGAATGCGGTTTCAGCATCAATGCGGGATGAACAAGCGATTCATGGGGCTATATTGAGGACTGCATAGGTAATGTCCGTACAAACGCGCCGGAGGCGCAGAGTTGGTTAGCCCCGCGCTTCAGCGTGGGGAAAAGGGATTCCATAAGTTCATTACGGAGTCCCGTAGCGACGGCGCTAGGACATTATTTATGCAGGAACCAATAGCCAGCCGAGGGAGTGGATAATCAACCACTTACAATTCCCTGGGACTGAAGCCTCCTTCGTTTTTGCGCCTCCGCGGTCCCGTTGAAGCCGTATTGATGTCAGGAATCGGGTATATTTCTCAATTCCAACTTTCCTGTTTTTTCAATTAAATCTTCGGGCGTGTTCCGATTCAGAACAATTCCTGATTTTGCTGTTCCCATTTGCCATTATTCTCGTTTCCCTCCGTTCTTCTCTCACAGAATTCACAGGATCAGCGATGAAATAGGTGTGGACAGCTCCAGGAGTTTACCTTGGAGTACGTCTGTGCGGCGTGCGGCTCTTCGAAGTTGATTGCCGCACTGGTCAAAGGGAAAGACTGGAATCGGCCACGCCGCAAATGGATAGTACGACAGGGGGAGACCGGGTGATCCGACAGGCGATATCGTGCGATATCTGCGGAACGGAGAAGAAGCAGACTAACCACTGGTTTGTGGCTTACGACCAGGGAGCGGAACTGCGGGTAAGCGGATGGAACTCGCGCAACCGTCTGCGCCCAGGTTCGAAGCATCTGTGCGGTCAAACCTGCCTGCACAAGCTGGTAGATGATTTTCTGGCCAGGACCTTGACATCGCGCATGTCACGAGCCGCGCAAAACGATGCGGAGGACGAGTTGGCGAGGCCGGCCGTGAAGACCGACGTCAGCCTGACCTCGAGCGTGGCCTATGATGAGGTCGAATCTTCCGCGCGACTCATCACCACGCCGACGCCGGTTTCGCCCTCACCGCTGATTGCCACGCCCGAGCTGGTTTCGCCGGCTCGGCCCCCTCTGCGGATGCAGATGGAACTGGTTGCATTGCCGGTGAAGGCGCGCGCCGAGGAGGCCGCGGTTGCCGTCAACGAGCCGCCCCGTTATGCCTCGCGCAACTGGCGCGCCGCAGCCTGGGAAAGGGAGCGCGAGCGGGAACGCGAATTAAGCGTCGTCGAGCGGCATCCGGGGCTTTCGGCCCGCCGTCACTAAAGATCATTGCCGAAAGGCTTTTTGTGCGGGAGTCCGGAACGCTGTATTTCTGCGGGGATGAAGCGGGATTCAGTTTGTGTCCGGTGCGGCTTCAAGCAGCGCCAGCAGGCCGGCCTCATCCAGGACAGCGATATTAAGTTTGCGCGCATTGTCGAGCTTGGAGCCGGCTTCCTCGCCGGCCACCACGTAGCTGGTTTTCTTGCTGACGGTAGCGGCAGTCTTGCCGCCCGCAGCCTCGATTCTTGCCTTGGCTTCATCGCGTGTGAGCGTGGGCAGCGTGCCGGTTAGCACAAAGGTGAGCCCCGCCAATTGGGCTGAGCGCTGTTTCTTTTCCGCCGTCATCACCACGCCGGCGTCCTGCAAGGCGCGAATCAAAGCCAGATTCGCCGGCTGCGCGAAGAATTCCAGAATCGCCTGTGAAATGCGCGGGCCGACCTCTTCCACTCGCTCCAGTTCTTCGGCGTTGGCCGCTCTGAGCGCCTCGATGGAGCCGAATTCCTCTGACAATAATTCCGCGGTGCGCTCGCCGACAAAGCGAATTCCCAGGCCCATCAGCACGCGGGCGAGTCCGGCTGTTTTGGATCGATCAATTTCTTCGATGAGGGATCGGGCGGATTTTTCCGCAAAGCGGTCGAGGCCGGTCAACTGCTCTTCTGTGAGGGAGTAGAGGTCGGCCACGCTCGCGACCAGACCGCGATCAAGCAACTGCTGCACCACGGCTTCGCCCAGGCCCTCGATGTTCATCACGCCGCGCGAGGCAAAGTGGAGCAGGCTCTCGCGCAACTTGGCCGGGCAATCGGCGTTGACGCAGCGGAAGTCCACTTCGCCTTCCGCGCGAACGACGGCGCTATTGCACTCAGGACAGTCCAAAGGAAAAACGAAAGGCTGCTTCCCGCGCGGATGGTCAGCGTCTTCAAGAACCTCGACGACTTTTGGAATCACGTCGCCGCCGCGCTCGACGCGCACCCAGTCGCCGAGCTTGAGGCCGAGCCGCTCGATGAAGTCGGCGTTGTGCAGCGTGGCTCTGCTCACTGTTGTCCCGCCGATGAAGACCGGCGTCAGCTCGGCCACCGGAGTCAGCTTGCCGGTACGGCCCACCTGCACGGTGATGGCGTTGACCTGCGTGATGCCGGAGCGCGCGGTGAATTTGTAGGCAATGGCCCAGCGCGGGGCGCGGCCGGTGTAGCCGAGACGTTGCTGCGTGGCGTGTGCGTCCACCTTGAGAACCACGCCGTCGATCTCGTAACCAAGAGTGGAGCGCGCGGCATCAGCCTCGTCGATGAAGCGGGTCATCTGCTCGACTGAGGCAACAAGTTTGTGGTTGGGATTGACGCGAAAGCCGAGGACGGCGAGCGCATCGAGAGTGGCGCGCTGTCCTTGCGGCCAATACTCGCTCTTGCCTTCGATCTCGATGAGCAGGAAGTAGGCGTAGAACTCCAGGCGGCGATTGGCGACGATGCTCGGCTCAAGGGTGCGCAGGGTTCCAGCGGCGGCGTTGCGTGGATTGACGGCCAGCGCAAGCCCCTGCTGCTCCTTCTCTTCGTTCAGGCGAAGGAAGGCGGTTTCGGGCATGATCACTTCACCGCGGACTTCAAAGGCCTGCGGCAGGCCAGCCTTGCTCAAGGCCTCGGCGGAAATTGTCAGCGGCACGCTGCGGATGGTGCGAATGTTCGAGGTGACATCCTCGCCGGTCTGGCCGTCGCCGCGGGTGATGCCGGTCGTCAGCCTCGCGCCGCCATCGGCAGGTTCATAGCGTAGCGCTATACTCAACCCGTCCAGCTTGTACTCGGCAACATACTCGACCGGCAATGGGCCGGCCAGTTCGCGGCAGCGGGCATCCCAGGCGGCCAACTCCTCGGCGGAGTATGCGTTGTCCAGCGAGAGCATGGGCCGCGAGTGGGCGACTTTACGAAAGCCATCGGCGGGCTTGCCGCCGACGCGTTGGGTGGGCGAGTCGGGGGTAACGAGCTCTGGGTGCGCGGCTTCGAGCTGCCTCAATTCGTTCATCAGCGCGTCGTACTGAGCGTCGCTGATCTCCGGCGAATCGAGTACGTAGTACAGGTGCTCGTGGCGGCGCAATTCGGCGCTGAGTTCGGCAGCGCGCCGGGCCGGAGATGAGGGTGAGGAGCTTCGTTCGCCCATGGGGAGAATTATAGGGGGTGGGGCAGGGTAGTATGGTTTGCAGACAGTTATGGAACCTGTAACTCATTTTTTGACCGGAGCGTGCATTGGGCGGGCGGGGTTGAACCGCCGGACAGCCTACGCCACGCTGGCAGCCGTGCTGGCCGCCGAGGCTGCCGACATCGACACGCTGTGCGGGCTGGCGGGGCCGGTCGAAGGGCTGAAGCACCACCGCGGCATCACGCATACGTTCATTGCCGTGCCGGTGGTGGCGGCGGTGGTGGTGGGGATGGTTTGGCTCTTTGATCGCTGGTGGCAGAGGCGGAAGCAGGGGGTAGGAATCCTCGCTTTGAAAGGGCACGGCTTCAGCCGTGCCGACGAAAGCCAAAATGAGGACGCGGCTTTAGTCGCCGAGGGAGTGCAATTCGATAACGATAGATTTCCTCAGGGGCTAAAGCCCGAGATTTCATCGGCCCAACGGACGGCACGACTAAAGTCGTGCCCTTTCAAAGCCAAGGTTCCCAATGCAGAGTCAATCCGCTGGGGCTGGCTTTATTTGACGGCGCTCGTTTCGGCGCTGAGCCACCTGCTGCTGGATTGGACGAACAACTACGGGCTGCGGCCGTTTTTTCCATTCAATCCGCGCTGGTATGAGGGGAGCTTTGTTTTTATTGCCGAGCCGGTGATTTGGGCATTGCTCGTATCGGCGATGGTGATTCCGTGGCTGCTGGGGCTGATTGGCGGGGAGATTGGCGCAAAGAAGAAAAAATTTCGCGGGCGAGGATGGGCGATCTTCGCGCTGACGGGGATGCTCTTGCTGTGGGGCTGGCGCTGGACGGAGCAGGGGCGGGCGCGGGCGATGGCGGAAAACACGCAGATCGCGGCGGCTCCGGTGAAGCGCATGGCGCTGGAGCCTTATCCCTTCAATCCCTTTCATTGGCACGCGATTCTGGAGACGAAGGAGTATTACCAGACCGCCGAGATCAACACGCTGAGCGGGGAGATCGTGAGCGACGCGCGCCAGGATGTGATTTACAAGCCGGCGGTGACCGCGGCTACTGAGGCGGCCAAACGTACGCTGCTGGGACAGGTTTATCTGGACTGGGGCTCGTGGGCGGTGGTGCGCGACGTGGGCCCTGAACCCATTCCGGTGCCGGGCATGAAGCCGCCGCAGTTGCCGCTGAACCGGACGTGGACCACGGTCGAGTTTTACGATCTGCGCTTCGACTATCCGTTTTTCGGTGAGGCCAGAACCCCAAGCAAACCGCACCTGAGCGGCTGGGTTTATATCGTGGACGGTCGCGACGAGGCGGGCGAGGCACTGGACGGGCGGGAGCATCGGTAAGGCGGAATTGCCCAAATGAAAAAATTTATTCATCGCGTCAAGGTTCCGGTTGACCCGGCGGGGCGCGACCCGCAGAATGAAAGGAGCGCCGTTTCGCCGCAATTCTTTTGCAGGTTGAAACGGCTGAATCCTGAATTGAGGTGTACATGCCCGCTTATCTTCTGTTGCTGGTTGCCGTGTTGAGCCGTTTGCTGCCCCATGCCGGGCTGTGGAATTTTACCGCGGTGGGCGGCGCTCTGCTGTATTTTGGCGCGCGGCGGCCGTGGCGGGAGATGCTGATTCCGCTGGCCGCGCTCATGGCAACCGACTACTGCCTCACCGTCTACAGCTACCACTACACCTTTGCCTGGCAGCTCTACGCGGCTACCTGGGCGTGGTACGGGATGGCCATGGTGCTGGGGCAGATTCTGTTGCACGCACGGACGACCGTAGTGCGCGTGGCGGCGGCAGCGCTGCTGGGGCCGACCTCGTTTTTCCTGGTCTCGAATTATGCGACTTGGGTAAGCGGCTTCGCGTATCCGTATCCGCACACGCTGCGCGGATTGGGCGCGTGCTACGCGGCAGGCCTGCTGTTCTATCGCAACGACCTGGCTTCAACGGCTATCGTTGCCGGGCTGGCCTTTGGGCTTCCGGTGCTAATACGATTGCTGGTGCGGCGGATGAGCGCGGCGCAGGCGCAGACGGCGCTGGCCGGGAAGTAGATTTATCGTTTTGACTTCGCGGTGGATACTTCTATCAAGTTTTCGTTGGAGGTGAATCATGGCAGCAGCGGCGCAAGCAGCGTACACGCCCGTCGAGGTCTACCTGAGCAGCTCCTACGAGCCGGACGCGGAATTTGTGGGCGGCGTGATTGAGGAGAGACCCACGGGCGAATGGAACCATGCTGACTGGCAAGCAGCGATTCTGGAGTTCTTCAGGAGCCGCCGCCACGAGTGGAATGTAAGGGCTGCCGCGGAGTTGAGAGTTCAGGTCTCCGCGGGCAACTTTCGCGTTCCCGACGTAACAGTAACGGATCGCAATCTTCCCGTTGAGCAGGTGATTACCCATCCGCCCATTGCAGTCTTCGAGATTCTCTCGCCGGAGGATACGCTTTCTCGCATGATGACCAAGCTCGGCGACTATGAGCAAATGGGTATTTTAACGATCCTGGTTCTCGATCCAAATGGGCGAAATTTCCGCTATAGCTGCGGGAAGCTGGAACCGCTCCCCGCAGAGCCCTTCGATCTTCCGAATAGTGTCTGCCGCTTTGATCTTGCGGAGATCGTGAAGTTGCTGGATTGAATGGGATTCTCTTTCCCAGGTCTCGGAATCGGGACCTGGGAAACCCATAATGCGTTATTCCGATTCGCCGATAACTTTGTATTTACGCGTACTTCCATCCGCAAACAAAAGCTCATAGACACGCAAATACTCTTTGTCCTTGTCTATCTGGTCTTTAGTTATCCGCGCCATGTAATCACCTGCAGGCAGTACATTGAGGATGTTTGAGAAGGCTTCTAGTTCGTAGTGCTTTCCGCCGATGATTACGTTGAGTTGCTGATATACTTGGCTGGATTCGTCGTTCAATTGCGATGATTGCACATGAACGGCAATTGAGTAGTCTGCCGGGTTCGCGGCGGCCTTCTTCTCTGCGCAAGCCAGCGCTGGCAGCATGAACAACATGGCGATAAGAACTCTCTTCATCGTTTTTCTCCGGATTACTTTGGGTGAGTTGCGATTGATGGCGCTCGGTCTTTTCATTGGATGCCGGCTCGAAGTGATTTGCATTGAACTGTCAGTTAGAACGCACTATCAAAAAAATAGTTGTTGCGCGCCCAATCTTTCTTCGATCATCCTTCAGTCTTCCAGTTTGCCGGCGCGCTTGCGCAGCATCCACCACCATGCAAAGCCAATCACTGCCAAGCCGCCTACGATGGCCAGCAGGGTCAGTCCGTGATGCTGCACCACCTCCACCGCGCCCGGACCCAGCTTGATGACCAGAAACGAGAGCACCAGCCAACGGACCAACCTTCCGCAAAACACTGAAAGCATGAACGGCGCCACGCGCATTTCAAAAACCCCGGCGGCAAAGACGCAGGCCTTCCAGGGCGTGGGCGGTGGCAGCATGGAGGGAATCATCATGGCCAGGAACTCCTGGCGCTCAAAGCGGGTGCGTATCTTCTCGTAATGTTTACGATTGACGTGCTTGAGCAGAAAGAGTTCGCCTCCGGCGCGGCCCAGTCCGTAAGGCAGCAGGCCGCCGATGGCTGAGCCGACCGCGCCCAGCAGGCAATAGAGCCAGAAATGGCTTTTGTCGTACCAAACGTAGCCGGCCAGAATGGCGTCCATGGGAATGGGAATGGTGGATGAGTCCAGCAGCGCGGCCGCGCCCACGCCAAAAATGCCGAACTTGGCCAAAAAATTAGCCAAAAAAAGGGCTACCAGCTTCCACTTGGCCATCCATCGAACAATAAACTGCATCAAACAGGGTCCCCTTCCGCCCGCAAATCCGTCTCACTGTCAGAGACTATTGTACGGTCCAGGGTAGTGAGCCCGGGTTTGGCCGGGATGAGAGAATAGAAAGAAAGGAAGCTGGGGCGAGTGTCTCGAAGGGGATGGGCTTCAGCCCGTCCATTTGGCTCTGATTATGATTTTCGGCTTTAGCCGCTGAAGGAATGCAATTCGCAGCAATGATATTCCCTCAGGGGCTAAAGCCCAATCAATTTAGACCTTCGATGTACGGGCTAAAGCCCGTACCCTTCAATCGAAATCAAGTTTTGGACAGGTTATCAAGAACGAATGCCCACCGATAAAGCGCCAAGCGATGTGAACGAGCCCAACGGGCCCGAGGGAACCAAGCCCGCAGGAATCAGCCTCGCTCCGGGCGTTCCGGCTGAGGGCGAGGAGTTGCGCCCGGCGGCGTCCCCGGTGGTTCGCGGTTCGCGCTGGGTGGACTACGACACCCACGAACTGCTGCAGATGATCGGCGATCTGGAGGACGAGCGGCGCTGGTCGCGTCTGCGCGAGGGCTTCTGGCTGGCTATTCTTTTCCACCTGGCGCTGCTTTCGGCGGTGACCTGGATTCCCAAGTACGTTTTCAAGGTGCCGCCGGTGGTTGACCGGAATCTGCTCAAGGAGCACAAGGATTTTACGTACCTGGATACGCCGTACACGCTGCCGCCCAAGCCGATTATCAAGCCGCTCCCGCAGCATCCGCTGATCGACAAGGAGACGATGGATGAGATGAAGCGGGCGAATCCTCCGGCTCCTGCGCCCGCGCCTGCCGCGCCGGCTCCTGCTCCGCCGCCTCCGCCGCCCAGCCAGCAATCGCAGCTTGAGGCGCCTCGTCCTGCGGCGGTGCCGGCCAAGCCCAACTTTGCCATGGGTTCGCAAAATCCCGCCGACCAGTTGCGCGACGCCATGAAGGGCGCATCGCGGGACCGCGGCATGGGGGGCGAAGGCAATCAGTCCGGAGGCAGGCTGCCGCTGCATCCCGGCGCGGGCACCGGCGGCCTCGAGGTTCTCTCCGACACCCAGGGCGTGGACTTCACCAGTTGGTTGCATTATTGGTACTACGAGACGAAGCACACCTGGGACCCGCTGATTCCCGACGAAGTGAATGCGCCGATTTACAAATCCGGGATGGTGGCGATTCGCTTCAAGGTGCTGCCCAACGGGAGGCTGATGGACGGCAGCCTGATTTTGGAGGGCCGCTCTGGCGACGTGGCTCTGGACCGCGCGGCCTGGGGCGCTTTGACCGGCTCGAACTACCCGCCGCTACCCAAGGATTTTCACGGGCCGTTTCTGGAACTGCGCGCATGGTTCCTCTATAACATGGAGCCGCCGAAATAGGGGAAGACGGATTTCTTAGTCTTCGACTTGCGGAAATGCGAGTTCGACGCTACGGCCGCCGTAAAGAATACGGAGAATAGCGACAGAGCCGGAATTAATCTGAAAGGCGATCAGAACGCGGCGCTCAAATCCCATCACCCGCAAGCCGGGACAGAGATCGTCGCGACGGGTTCCTCTATCCGGCATTGTGGTGAGGCTCATACAGCTCCTCTCAATGCGCTCGATGTAGCGCATCGCTTGTGTTGTGCTGCTGTGATCGGCAATGTAATTGTAGAGATCGAGTAAATCGTCTTCTGCTTCTGGCGTGAAGGCGACCGTGTATTTCATGCCTTGCGCGCCTCGCGTTCCTGATGGTGAGCGCGAAGAGTGGCAAAGACCTGGCTTGCGGGAATTGCCCGGCTCGGGTCAGCCTGAAGCGCATCATAGGCGGCCACAACATCCGTCCGCAGCCAGCGCTCCACGGCGGCATCCCGTTCTTCCAGCGCGCGCAGGCCAGCGCGGACCACCTCGCTGGCCGAGGCGTAGGCTCCGGAATCCACTAATTGATCGATATAACGGCCTTGCTCACTGGGCAGGCTGACCGTTCGCTTTTCGCAGAGGGTGGCGGACATGGCGTATGGTTCCTCAAGGAAAGTTTAGCATAAGTATGAAGCATTCATACCGGAGTCAATTCCACTTGGCATTACCTTGGGGATATTTGCGACTATGTAACTTGCGGGTTACTCTAAACAACAAAGGAGTAAGTCCATGGCAATCGAAACAATGCCCTACGATGCGGCTGAGTTTCTTACCGATGAAGAGACGATTTCAGCCTATCTGACCGAGGCTCTGGAGAGCGACGATCCCCGGTACATCGCCAAGGCTTTGGGGGCCGTGGCCCGCGCGCGCGGCGGAATGGCGCAACTTGCCCGCGATACAGGCATTGCCCGCGAGGCGCTCTACCGCGCGTTGAGCGATGCGGGCAACCCGGAGTTGGGGACAACGCTCAAGGTGATGCACGCGCTGGGTGTGCGGCTTTCCGCCTCGCTGGTGGCGTGATTCAAATATCCAAACCCTGATATTGCGCACCTCTCAGCCTGCGGTGATGGTCTCCAGGCCATGACCGTGCGGGCCCAATTCTCTTTGCCGCAGCAGGAAAGCGAAGAGCATTCCCAGCAGGCCGAGAATGGAAAAGATCCACATGCCCAGATGATACCCGGCGGGATTGGCGGCGCTGGCGTGGCTAAAGTCGTTGGCCGCGCCGATTACGATATTGAAGCCGAACAAGCCTATGTTCTGAACCGCGGTCATCAGCCCGTAGGCGGTGCCCAGCTTGGACTGGGGCACGATGTAGGCCACCGAGGGCCATATCACCGCCGGGATCAGCGAGAAGGCTATGCCCATCAGCGCCATGGGGGCATAGAGCGACGCCTGGGTATGGGTATAGGCCATCATCAGGTAGACGGGAACCAGCAGCATCGAGCCGATCATCATGAGCAGGGCGCGCTTGCCGATCTTGTCCACAAGAATTCCGAGCAGCGGCGTGCCGAACATGGTGCAAAAAGTCAAGCTGCCCACCAGCATTCCGCCAATCTCGAGCGATGTGCCGTGAGTATGCAAGAAGAATTTATAGGCGAAGGTCTCAAAGGGAAAGATCGCTGAATAGAAGACGACGCACAGAGCAACGATGTACCAGAAAGAGACTCCGAATTTGAAGAGATCGCCGAAGACCACCTTGTCGGTAGGTCCGGCATGGCCGAGCTCGTAGTTCTTTTCCGCGTAAGCCTCCATTCCCCAATAGATGAGGGCGCCGGTCACGCAACAGGTGGCAAAGCCAACCGAAATCAACAGTGGCGTGCGCCAACTGGTGTAGGCGAACCTGGCCCATGTGGGTGACATCTGTGCCATCAAGGTGCCTGCGCGGGCAATCATGAGGTTGATGCCGAATGCGAAGCTCAGTTCCTTGCCGCGGAACCATTTTGCAATGGCGGTGGTGACGGCGACGATGAGCGATTCGGCTCCGATGCCGAAGATCAGCCGCCCTGTGGCCATCAGTGGAAGATGGCCGGAAAGAACGGTGACGATCGCTCCGGTCAGGCAGATCGTCCCGAAGAGGAAGATCGCTTTGCGTGCGCCAAGGCGGTCCACAAGATAGCCGCCGATCAGTACCATGATCATATTCGGGAAGCTGTAGATGCCCTGAAGCAGTCCGATATTGGAGTCGGAGAAACCAAGCTGCTTGCTGAGCAGGTCGGTGATCGGCTCAATGCAATCGTAGACGTAGTAGTTGCCGAACATGGCCACGCTGACGAACACGAGTACAAGCCAGCGGTAGGCAGGCGGTGGTAGACGGCGAGACGGTTCAGGCATGAAGGCGATGGTCCTCGGGGCGCGGCGGCGCCGGCAATTTTGGTGCGAAAAAACGCAACTTAATTAAGCTAGCAGATGGGGGTTGGAATTGGCTGGGAATGGAAACGTATTTCGGCGAATCAAAATACTTTAAAGAAACTCTGATTAAGTCGAAATTTTGAAGGGTACGGGCTTTAGCCCGTACATAAATCCAGCAAAATCAATGTGGGCTTTAGCCCCTGAGGGAATTCAAGCTCAATAGAAGCACTTGATCAGAGGTTCCTTAACCCCCAGCAAGCGCAAAGCGCTCGCGGATTTCGTAGCGGGAGCCGTCAAGAGAAAGAAAGCTTTCGTATAGAAGAAATTCACGAGCGGTAAAGCGGGTGAAATTCGTCGGACGGCGGATTTTGGCTTTGAGCTGGTCGAGAGGCTGCTGCCGGCCTTTGCTGCGCGCCAGCGTAATGTGCGGCTGGAAGGGACGAGCCTCGGGGACGAAGCCGCAGGGCTGGGTGGCCGAGGTGACACGTTCCTGAAGCAAGAGCAGCTCGGGCGTGAGGCGGACGACAGCGATGAGAACTCCGGCGCGCTCAAAGCAGCCCAGCTCCTCCAGGCAAACGGGAACAGGCGGCGATTGAAGAGCGCGCAGGTGAGCGATGACACAGGCGTATTGTTCCAGGTTGGTATTGCCCAGAAATTGCAGGGTGACGTGCCAGGATTCCGGCGCCGTCCAACGGAGGCCGCCCCCGGCGGAGTGAAGCCGCGCCGAGGCTGCGCGGAGTTCGTCAATCACCGCTGCGGCCAGAGGGACTCCGATAAAAAGGCGCATGGCGATTACTTAGGCTCCGCATGGGAGGGATTTGGCTCCATAGGCTTCGGCTCAGTCGTGCGCATAAATTCCGCCAAATAGTCCTTCCACACGGCGGCAGCCGTATGGGTACCGTGGCCGCGCGTAGCATCGGAGATGGGCAATAGAATGAAACGCGCATTGGGCATGCGCTTCACCATTTTTTCCGCGATGCCCAGCTCGGGCGGGTTGATGTAGTCGTCGGCGGAGTTGATCCACAAGACCGGCACGGTGATGCGGTCCAGGTTAGGGCTGGGGTCGTAGTTGCGGCTGGCGTTCCAATAGTAGATCAGGTCGTTGGCGTCGGTGGTGGACATGACACGATTCAAATAAGCATCCACATACTTTTCGGCGGCATCGCGCGTGGGCGCCAGCTTCTGCATCTGCAGCGGGCTCGAACTTAGGATGAAGCCGATTTCGTTGGCGGTGCGCAGGCCCTGGACCGGCTCGGTCTGGTATTCGCCATCCATCCACGCCGGGTCCTTCTTGACGGCCTGGATGGCCATATAGCGCATCATGCGATTGCGTCCCGCGATCTGCACTGGCAGGCAGGCAAAAGGCGCCAGGGCATCGGCAAAGCCGGGATAAGTTTCGCCCCAGACGAAGGTCTGCATGCAGCCCATGGAGGTGCCGAGGATGAGGCGCAGATGATCGATCTTCATCTCGTCAAGCATCCTGCGCTGGCTGCGCACCATGTCGTCGTAATCGTAGGCGGGGAAGCGGGTGTGCAGTCCGTCGGAGGGTTTTGAGCTTTGGCCATGGCCGATGTCGTCCGGCAGGATGAGGAAATATTTGGTGATGTCCAGCGGCGCGCCGGGGCCAAAGAGCACGTTGGAGAAGATGGGGTTCAGCAGCGAGTGGGCACTGCCGCCGGTGCCGTGCAACAGGAGGATGGCGTTATCGACGCGCCCGGCCGCGTTGCGATGAATTGTTCCCAGGGTGAGGTAGTGCAGCTTGAGCTCGGGCAGCGTTTCGCCGATGCCGAAGCGGAAGTTGGGGAGAATGGTGGTTCCGTCCACTGTGGGCCATGCGGCGACAGGCGTGGGCTGTGCGGAGGGTGAAGCTGCCGGGGCGGGAGAACTCGTCTGGCTGAAGGCTGTCAGGCCGAACAGTAGAGTTGTCGCAATCAAAATTCGGGCTGGGTGAAGGAACATTCGAGGACTCCTGGAGACGCGCGTTTCGGGCACAACCCAACCTTCGCTTTTTTGCGAGGCAGGTGTCAAGCGGGGACCGTTCCCTCCGGCCGTTGCTTCGCGATAACATTGATGCATCCCATGCGCATCCGCACAGCCGGAACGCGGGGAGAAAGGCTTCCCATGATGAACAGTTTTTTCAGCCGGACCAAACTCACCTCCGGCAATCGAATCTATACGATTTACAGTTTGCCCGCGCTCGCCGCACGCGGCTTCAACCTGAGCCGGCTGCCCTTCAGCCTGAAGATTCTGCTCGAAAACCTTTTGCGCCGCGAGGATGGCGTGAACGTGACGGCCGCGGAGATCGAGTTTCTGGCCAAATGGAACGCCAAGGCCGAGCCTAGCCGGGAGATTGCTTACATGCCGGCGCGGGTGCTGATGCAGGATTTTACCGGCGTGCCGGCGGTGGTGGATTTGGCGGCGATGCGCGACGCCATCCGGACGCTGGGCGGCAATGCGGAGCGGGTGAATCCGCTCATCGACGCCCAGTTGGTCATCGACCACTCGGTGCAGGTGGACGAGTTCGGCGTCGTGGGCGCTCTTGCGGCCAATACCTTGCTGGAGTTCCAAAGAAACCGCGAGCGTTATGCGTTTCTCAAGTGGGGCCAGACGGCCTTCCGGAATTTTTCAGCGGTTCCGCCGGGGATGGGCATTTGCCACCAGGTGAATCTGGAGTACCTGGCGCGGGTGGTTTTTACGGCAGAGATTGACGGCGCGACAGTGGCTTATCCCGACACGCTGGTGGGCACCGATTCGCACACCACCATGATCAACGGCCTGGGCGTGCTGGGCTGGGGAGTGGGCGGCATCGAGGCCGAGGCGGCGATGCTGGGCCAGGCTGTGTCCATGCTGGTGCCGCAGGTGGTGGGCTACCGGCTCGTCGGTAAATTGCGCGAGGGCGCGACGGCCACCGACCTGGTGCTGACTGTGACCCAGGCGCTGCGCAAGCTGGGCGTGGTGGGCAAGTTTGTGGAGTTCTTCGGCCCCGGCGTGGCGGAACTGCCGCTGGCCGACCGTGCGACGATCAGCAACATGGCTCCGGAGTACGGAGCGACCTGCGGCATCTTCCCGGTGGACGAGGAGACGTTGCGCTATCTGCGATTGACGGGGCGTAGCGAGGAGCAGATTGCGCTGGTGGAGGATTATTACAAGGCTCAGGAGATGTTCCAGACGGCATCGACGCCGGAGGCGGATTACACGCAAACTCTGGATTTGGATTTGGCGGATGTTGAACCTTGCGTTGCCGGACCCAAGCGCCCGCAGGATCGCGTGCTGTTGCGGGATGTGCCTGCCTTGTTCGCGGAGGAACTTCCCAATCTGCTTTCGCCCACAGCCAAGCCGCTGGGAACGCGCACGGCTGCCAAGTGGGAACGTGGAGCAGTGACGGATGCGGCGCTGGAAAGAACAACCGCAGGTCCTTCGACTCCCTTCGCTGCCGCTCCGGTCGCTCAGGATGACAAAGTTTTGAGGGGAGCGGCAACGGTGAAGGAGCGTTTCGGCGTCGATCCGGACACCTATCTCGATCACGGCTCGGTGGTGATTGCGGCCATTACCAGTTGCACCAACACCTCCAATCCCTCGGTGATGGTGGCGGCGGGAATTCTGGCCAAAAAAGCGGTCGAGAAGGGACTCTCTGTCCCGCCGTGGGTGAAAACTTCCTTGGCGCCGGGTTCGCGGGTGGTCACGGATTACTACGCCAAGGCGGGCTTGCTGCCGTATCTGGAAAAGCTGCGCTTCAACGTTGTTGGCTACGGATGCACAACTTGTATCGGTAACTCCGGACCGCTGCCTGCCGACGTATCCAAAAGCATTGACGAGCACGGGCTGGTTGCGGTGAGCGTGCTGAGCGGCAATCGCAACTTCGAGGGCCGCGTGAACGTGGACGTGCGCGCAAATTATTTGATGAGCCCGCCGCTGGTGGTGGCCTACGCGCTTGCCGGCAGGATCGGCCATAACTTCGAGACAGATGCGCTGGGCGTGGATTCTCAAGGCAAGCCGGTTTTTCTCCGAGACATTTGGCCCACGCAGGCCGAGGTTGCCGCGGCCATTGAAAAAGGATTGTCCAGCGAAATATTCCGCAAGGAATATGCGACGGTAAGTTTAGGCGACGCTAACTGGCAGGGTTTGAAGTTCCCCACCGGCGAAGTCTACCAGTGGGAGCCGGATTCGACTTATATTCGCAAGGCGCCATACTTTGACGACATCACGCCGACCCCAGAGCCAGTTACTGACATTCTTGGCGCGCGTGTGCTGGCCGTGCTGGGCGACTCAGTCACCACCGACCACATTTCTCCGGCAGGCAACATCAAGGCCAATGGGCCGGCGGGAAAATATCTTGCTGCCCACGGCGTGAAGGCTTCCGACTTCAACTCGTACGGTTCGCGGCGCGGCAACCACGAAGTCATGGTTCGAGGCACCTTTGCTAATGTGCGGCTGCGCAACAAACTTGCGCCGGGAACAGAAGGCGGCGTGACGCGCCTGCTACCCGAGGGCGAGGTCATGAGTATCTTCGATGCTTCCGTAAAGTACGCCGACCGCAAGGTCCCGCTGATTATTTTGGCTGGCAAAGAGTATGGCTCCGGTTCCTCGCGCGATTGGGCGGCCAAAGGACCGAAGCTGCTCGGCGTGCGTGCGGTGATTGCCGAAAGCTTCGAGCGCATTCACCGGTCGAACCTGGTGGGGATGGGGATTCTGCCGTTGCAGTTTGCCGAGGGGCAGAGCGCGGAGTCGCTGGGGCTAACGGGCGAGGAGGTCTACGACTTTGCAGGGCTGACGGCGCTGCTGGCTCATCGGATGGAAAAAGGCCGCACGCTTACAGTGAAAGCTAAGTCCATCGATGGGACGGTGAAGGAGTTCACCGCCAAAGTCCGCATCGACACGCCGCAGGAGATCGAGTACTTCGAGCACGGCGGAATTTTGCAGTATGTGCTGCGGCAGTTGGCGGGGAAGTAGCGGAGTAGCTGCTTTCAGACAGCTCAAGTCCGCCAAAATACAGAATGGACACTAAAAGTCCCTTCTGTGATAGGATATTTCTGTGAGCAAGAAAATGCTCCCGGTCAAGACCCGAATGGTAGAGGTTAATCGCCTCAAGGGGAAGCGCAAGGGCGCGAGTCTCAAGGAGCAGGTCTGGCTCGAAGACGAGAGGGTTTCCGAGTATAGCTTGGTATACATCAATCTGAAACGGTGCCAGGTGGATCATGGCCGGGTTCTGGGATACGACAACAGCCACAGCTTTCACCACAGGCATTTCATGGGAAAGATTGAAGCTATAGAGTTCACCTCGTACCCTAATCTGTTTGACCGTTTTATCAAGGAAGTTCACGAACTCTGGAGGATTGAAGATGAAGAGGACCAAAATTAGCCTTCGGGTAGGCAGTTCTGAAGAGTTTTTCAACCGCCTCCGGGAACATGCAAAGAAGCTGGACAAGGGCGAGACTTTGCCTCCAGGGATCACCATCACCTTTGAAGATCCAATCGACTTGCTGAAGGTCATTACATCGGAACGAGTGAGATTGTTGCGCCGCGTGAAGGAGCAATCACAGCAAATTTCGGCATTGGCCTCAGGATTGAAGCGGGATGTGCGGGCGGTTAGCCGGGATGTATCGCTGCTGGAAAAAGCCGGATTGCTGCGCACAAGCTATCGGACGAACCCCGGACACGGTCGATTGAAGGTCGTTGAATCTGTCGCACAGGAGTACAAGTTGATTGCCAGTTTGTAGTTTTTTCCGATTCTGCTCCGTTCTATCAACGAATCTACCTCAGCAAAAACGCCACCCTCGAATGGGAGTGGCGTTTTTGCTGGGCCAATGCGGCCGGTTACTTTTTCTTTCTCGGCGCTTTTTCGCGGGGGGCAAAGAAGCGCACACCTTCCTGAATCTCGCCCATCACATGCAGGCGGAGGAAGTTGGTGGAGCCGGACTTGGTGCGCGTCCCGGCGACGATGGCGATGACATCGCGGGCTTTGACGTAGCCACCCTCTGCGAGCAGATTCTCGGCACACTCCACCATGGCCTCGTTGGAGTTGATCTTGGGGCAGAGGATGGGGATGGCGCCCCACAGCAGGTTAAGGCGGTTGATAGTGACTTCGACGGGGCTGAAGGCGAAGATGGGCGCCGAAGGATGATACTTGGAGAGCTTGCGCGCGGTCGATCCCGACTCGGTGAACAGCGCAATGGCGCGCAGGTCCAGATCATCGGCGGCATGCGCCGTGGCCTCGCAGATGGTCTCGGCGATGGTGAGTTGGGCTCTGCGCTGCATACGGCGGTCGGAGAACTCCGACTCCTTGATGTTGCGCTCGGCATCGACAACGATGCGGGCCATCATGGAGACGGCCTCCACCGGGTACTTGCCCACGGCAGATTCACCGCTGAGCATGACGGCGTCGGTGCCGTCATAAACCGCATTGGCCACATCCGAAACCTCGGCGCGCGTGGGGCGCGGGTTCTCGATCATCGACTCCAGCATCTGCGTAGCCGTGATGACCGGCTTGCGAAACTCAGCGGCGCGGCGGATGATGTGCTTCTGGATGGCGGGAACCTGCTCCGGCGGCAGTTCAACTCCCAGGTCGCCGCGCGCCACCATAATGGCGTCGGCGGCGGTGAGGATGGCGTCCAGGTGCTCGATGGCCTGGGGTTTTTCCAGCTTGGCGATGATCCACGTCTCTCCGCCGTAAGCCGCGACGCGATTGCGCACCAGGCTCACGTCCTCCGCGGTGCGGACGAAGGAGACAGCGATGGCGTCCACGCCGTTCTTGAGCGCGAATTCAAGATCGTCGAAGTCTTTTTCGGTCAAAGAAGGTGTGCGCACCGGAATGCCGGGAAGGTTGATGCCCTTGTGCTCGCCCAACATGCCGCCGTTGACGATCTCGCAGTGGACGTCGCCGCCTGAGACTTCGTGGACGCGCAGCTCGATGAGGCCGTCGGAGAGCAAAATGCGCGAGCCTTGCTCCACGTTTTCCGCCAGGGTTTTGAAGGTGGTGCCCACCAGGGCCGCCGTGCCCGGAACCTCGCGCGGCGTAATGGTCAACTGCCCGCCGGCCTTGAGCAGCACGGACTGGTGGCCGGTCAGCGTGGAGGTGCGAATCTTCGGCCCCTGCAGGTCGCCCAGGATGCACAACGGTTTGCGTTCCTCAAGGCTCACCTTGCGGATCATCTGGATCAGCGCCAACTTCTCCTCGTGGTTGCCGTGGGAAAAATTCAGGCGCATCACATCGACGCCGGCGCGCACCAGATTCCGGATCACGGGTTCGGTGTTGGAGGCTGGGCCGAGCGTGGCTACAATTTTAGCGCGGCGTGGGGAGACGGGATCGGTCAGGCTGAGTGGTGCGAACGACATGGGGCTTCTCCAGGGAAGGTTCATTGGGCCAAGAGGCCGGATTGGTGCGCGGCCGGCTGAATAAATCACCAGGAATGGGCCGCAATACTGCTGACTCTATTATGCGGGAGAGAAGGTCAATGGCGGGTAAATGGTTACAGGCCGAAGCAATCCCGTTCGGAGCCAGCGGAAGCCTGTTCCTGACGTTCCCGAAAGAGAACGCCGTTCAGCTCCGCGCCCAGCAGCGCGCTGAACGACGTGATGTAGAGCCAGACCAGGGTGGCGATGCCGGCGCCAAAGGGGCCGTAGAACATCGAGTAGTTGGCAATCCGCGTGACGTACCAGCCGAAGATCAGCGTGGAGGGGAACCAGACCAGCGTGGCGGCCAGGGCTCCATAGCCCACCAAGGCCCAGTGCTCCTTGCGTTTTGTGCCGTAGTGATAGAGAGCGCCCAGGACGCTGATGCTGGTGAGCATCGCAACAGCCCAGCGGACCATGCGCCAGATGTACAGCACAAAGTGATGAAGCACGTGGGCGGAGTTGTCGATCATCCACAACTCGAACTGACGGCCGAAAACCAGAATCAGAGTGGCCAGCGACAGCGGAACCAGCACGATGGGCACCAGCAACAGGGCCCTGCGCCGCCGCCTCCAGAATCCCCAATCGTCGAGCGGAAGTTCGTAAGCGCGGCGGAAGCCTTCCATCAGCGAGAGCATCATGCCCAGGCCGGCAAAGACCGAGAGGCCGGCGGCGGAGAAGATCAACTGAACAGAGTTGAGCTTGCGGGTCTCCATCGCGGAGCGCAGCAGGGACATGGAGTCGTCGGGTAAAAACTGCTCAAAGGCGCCGCGCACCTCGCCCATCAGCGAGGTTCCCTCCGGCGCCTGAGCCAGCAGCGCGGACAGGACAACCAGCGCAGGAAACAGCGCCAGCATACCCGAATATGCCACGGCTTTGGCCGAGTTGAGCACGTCGTGCTCAAGCGACAGCAAGACAGCTTTACGGAGGCTGCGAATCGTCAGCGTCATAGGGCTCTCAGAAAAGAGTAGTGCATCAGGCCGCCTTCTGCGAAGAGAAAAAGGCAACCAATATCCTAATGGATTGGACGTCAAACAATAGTTCAGTGTTCAGGCATTGAGCGCGCGATTTGCTTATTCTTCACGAAGAAATCGATTCTGACCGGGCTATTTGCAGGTCCTGGCAGTTACACTGTTTGCATACAGGAGGCGTCACTATGCAAACCAGGATTCAGGGCACGACCATGCCCGTACTCGATGTACAGCTTGAACCGAACGAGAGCGTGTTTTCAGAAAGCGGTGAGCTTTCCTGGATGACCGCTTCAATCCAGATGACCACCCACACGCAGATGGGCGGGGGCGGGGGACTTTTTGGCGCATTGAAGCGCGTGGCCGGGGGCGGAAGCCTGTTCATGACCGAGTACCGCGCCAGCGGTGCAACCGGCGAGGTGTCGTTTGCCACCAAGGTGCCGGGCCACATTGTGCCGGTCGAGGTTGCGCCCGGCAATGAGTACATGATTCACCGGCACGGGTTTCTGTGCGCCACGGACCAGGTGACCATCGGGGTGGGTTTCCAGCAGTCGCTGGGGGCGGGCATCTTTGGCGGTAACGGGTTCCTGCTGCAGAAGGTGGGTGGCCAGGGCACGGCGTGGCTGGAGCTATCCGGCGAGCTGGTGGTGAAGAACCTGGCTCCGGGCGAGGTGCTGAGGGTGCATCCGGGCCACGTGGGCGCCTTCCAGGCGTCGGTGGGGTTCCAAATCACCACGGTGCCAGGGATCAAGAACATGATCTTCGGCGGGGATGGCCTGTTTCTGGCTGTGCTGCAAGGGCCGGGAACGGTTTGGCTGCAGACGCTGCCGATTTCGCGGCTGGCGCAGCAGATTGCCGAGTACCTGCCGCGGACCGAGAATCGGCAGGTGGGACCGGCCGCGGGCGGCGCGCTGATTGGCGGGATTGTGGGGTCGATTCTGGGCGGGGATAGGTAGGGCGACACCGGACCATGAACTTACTGGCCGGAAGCCTGATGGCCACCGAATTCGCCCAACACATTGCTGGCGTCGTATACTCCGGCTTACAGGAATTCTGCGCATGATTGAGCCTTCCGATAGCCCGCGCACTCTTCGCCGCGACATCGTCTTTGCCTTCGCCCTTGCCCTGGCTTGCTACCTGGCCTGGCTGATCCGCGATGTGCTGGTGCTGCTTTATGTCAGCGCGCTCTTTGCCGTCGTACTTTCCCCCTTGGTGCGTTTTACTTCCCAGCTTCGCATTCGCAATTGGCAGCCATTCAAGGGATCAGCCATTTTTCTTCTCCTGCTGGTCGTGGCCGGAGCGCTTACCGCCTTCGGATTCCTCGCTCTGCCCCCGGTCATCAGCGACTTTCAAGGATTCGCCCGGGAGATGCCGACACGATTACCCATTCTTTTAGAGAAGCTCAAGAATGTTCCCCTGGCTCAGCATCTGGATACCGCGGATTTCAATACCCGGCTTCAGGATTTTGTCAGCCAGGCAGCCACTTATCTGCTGTACTCTCTCAGCGACTGGGCAGGCAAGCTATTCGATTTCATCATGGGCTTCATTCTTACGATTTATTTCATTCTTGAGGGCGACCGGGCCTACCAGTGGTTTCTTTCCTTTTTCCCGCGCGAACGCCGCGAACGTCTCGACAAGACCCTCCGGCGGGCGGAGATCCGCATGGGCAAATGGCTGCTGGGCCAGGGGAGCCTGATGCTCATTCTGGGAGTTGCCAGCACCATCGTCTATCTCTCGCTTCACGTTCGTTATGCCTATGCGCTGGGCGTGCTGACGGGGTTGCTCAACGTCATTCCCGTGCTGGGCGCGGCCATCTGCATCCTGCTCGCGCTGCTGGTGGCGGCCATTGACTCATGGGGCCGCGTGCTGGGCATTGCTATCTTTTATCTGATTTATCTACAGGTGGAAAACTCCTACCTAACTCCCCGCATTATGAAAAACAGAGTCGGCCTGCCCGGCCTGGCCATCCTCATTGCCCTGGTGATCGGCTCCGCGCTTGAAGGCGTTCTGGGAGCCTTGGTCTCGGTCCCCACAGCGGTGCTGGTGGCCGTGCTGCTTGACGAATATCTCGTCTGCAAAGATGCGGCCTGATCGTTTCCGGGGCACTCTACCTTGATGCCTTCATAGCGGCGCTGACCGCTGCTTTCATCACACCGCAACTGGAAATAAAATGTACCAGGTTCCCAGTGAGCGATGACCGGGGAAGGGAATCGAGTGCTGGAACAACGGGCTGTATTGTTTCCGCCATCTTGAGTTCGCCGGTGCCTTGTGCGTCGAGGATGAGAGCGGTGAGCTTGCGGGACAGGTCGAGCGGAAAGCTTTCCGCGACGAAGACCATTTTGCCGCGAGTAGTGATCACCACCGGGCCTTCGCTGGTGGTGTAGACCTGCTCCTGATCGGAAGAATTGGGTGGTGGGAAGACCTTGAATCCAGCGGTGGGGCCGGCGGGAGCGGCGCGTTCATCGGTCGAGTCAAGTTTGACGCCGGAATATTTGCGGCCCAGCTCATCGGCGTAGATGCGGGCGAAGGATATGGCAGAGGCGGAGTTCTTCCATACTGATAGATAGAAGAGGGCGATGGAGTTTGTGCTGGCTTGTTCGGTAGCGGTCTTTGCGCTCAGCCGCTGGCCAGCCCAATAGAGGCCGCCATCCCAGGCCGGGGTCAGATCGCCGGCGGCCTGTTCGCCGCCAAAGAGCTCGGTGAGAATGTGCACGTCGAGCTGGCCGACCTGGCCGATGTCGTAAGGCTTGTAGAGCGTGTCCACTAACGGGTGAATGTTGGGCAGAAGGGGCACGGCGGGCACATGCCGCTTTTCGTACTCGCGCGGGTTGATGATCTCCCAACTCGAGGAGGGCGGACGGTCCAGAGTCCCGGCAAAGGCCGCTGCCTGGCCCTGGTCCATCCACACGTCCTGCTCGAAGCTGAGGCCCTCGCGATAAGGGAAGAGCAGCGACTCGCTGAGCAGCAGCGGCGCGCGCGCCAGCACGGGGGAATCTTCCGATCCGGCCATATGCTGCTTGACGAGTTCCATCACCTCCGGGTCTTTGACCAGGCTCTTGCCCATCGGCTTGAGAATGTAGTCCATCATGACGGCCGTGGCCTGGCCCTCGGCGACGGCCTCGCGCGCCGTGTCCATTTCGTCCTTAATCAGGTGGTCGGTGTCGTCGGCTGAGTTGAGCGAGACATCGTCGGGGGTTTGGTCGTTCCACTTTTCCAGGTCGGAGTGCTGGTCCTGCAGGGCGTGGGTCAGCTCGTGAGCCAGCACCGGCTTCTGCTCCTCCACATCCACCCAGTCCAGCATGGTGACGGTCTTGGTTTTGGCGTCGTAATAGGCTTCGATCTGTTCTTTGAGCAGCTCCAGCAGAAAGGGCTTGAGGGCGAAGTCGCGGTCCAGCAGGCCGAACTTCTTCAGCACAATCTCGCTGCGCTGCATGCGTTTGGCGCTCTCGTCTTCCTCGAACTTCTGTTTGAGGTAGCTTTCCACCGCGGCGCGCGAGGTGATCTGGCGCTTGACCGTGCTCTTGATGGGCAGCCCGGTTTCGTCGGAGGAAAACTTGATCAGCTCATCGACCAGCGAGAAGAGCTGCTGCGTCTGCTCGGGTGTGATCTTGCCTGCTGGCGGGGTTTGCGTCTGCGGTGCAACTGCGGCAGGCTGCTGCTGGGCCGCAGCCGTCAATGCCGCAAGGCACAACACCGCAGCCAGTGCCCATCCGCGAACTAATCCGTGCATCTTGCTCATTGACTCATCCTATCTTCTTCCAAGGCTATAATCAGAATGCGGCCTGGCGCGCGATTTTCGCTGAAAATCTGCGCCTGTACCGGCAAAAAGATCCCCTATGACGGAAACGGCCACCCCCCAAGCCATCCCGGCAGACCGCCCCACTCCGCTGGCCACGATGCTGGCGCAGTTAGCCGCACCGCAGGTGGCGATTTTTCCAGGGGCGATGAAATCTATGCGAGCGAATAGCGAGCAATTGGCCGCACCGCAGGTGGCGATTTTTCCAGGGGCGATGAAATCTATGCGAGCGAATAGCGAGCAATTGGCCGCACCGCAGGTGCCCTATCGCGGCGTGCTGACCCCACGGGAGTTGGACGCGCCGCAGAAGGAAACAGCGGCACTCGTCTCCGCAGCCGCGGTGCACGACCTGGGATGGCTGCGGCGGGTGGCCGTGCGTGGTGAAGACCGCTTCCGCTGGCTCAGTGGCATGGTCACCAACACGGTGAACGATTTAGCAATCAACGCCGGCGCGTGGAACCTGGTGCTCAACGCGCAGGGGCGCATTCAGGGCGACCTCCACGTCGGTCGCGAGGGCGACAAACTCGAACTGACGATTGCCGCCGATCAGTACGACCGGCTGCTGGCCCATCTGGAGCGCTTCATCATCATGGACGATGTGGTGTTGACGCCGTTGAGCGTGAACGCGAACGGAGAGTTGAACGAAGATTCGGCGCTGGGGCTCTCCGGTCCGCTTGCCGGCAATGTGCTGGCGCGGCTTGGCCTTCCCACGCTGGCCGAATCCATGACCAGCACGCTCGCCGCATGGAACGGCCAGCAACTTCGCGTTGTTCGCGGCTACAGTGTTCTCGTGCCGCATTATGAGCTTTGGGTGCGGGCAACAGAGATTCCCACATTGTGGCAGGCGCTGGTTGAGGCTGGCGCAAATCCGGTGGGAGCGGCCACACTGGATGCTTTGCGCATCGCCGAAGGGATTCCCGCTTACGGCATCGATATTGCCGAGCGCGACCTGCCCCAGGAGGTCGCGCCGCAGGTGGCGACTTTGCCAGGGGCGACGAAATCTGTGCGAGCGAATAGCGAGCAGTTGGCCCCACCGCTGGTGGCGCTCAGTTTTAACAAAGGCTGCTACCTGGGCCAGGAGGTTGTGGAGCGCATCCATTCCCGCGGCAGCGTTCACCGCCATCTGCGGCAACTGGAGTTGTCTGGATCCGTTCCGGCAGCGGGGACCGAGCTGATCCTGGAAGGCGGAGCGATTGCCGGCCAGATCACCAGCGCGGCGGAGTTGCCGTTACCAAGTGGCTCGCGTGTCTTTGCTTTGGGCATGATACGCGGCGAGGCCGAACTATCACCCCAGCGGCAAAGACCTGTCGCCGGGAACCCCGAACCGCACAACCAGCCCTTCACTTATTCTGTTGGATCAGCTACGGGCGCGGCCCGCATTCTCGTCGCGCCGCCAAAGCTGGAAGACGGCTAGTCGATGTGAAGATGGCGAGCCGAAGTGAAGAAGACTAGTCGATGTTTTGAAAGGGCACGACTTTAGTCGTGCCGCTAAGGCAGCAAAATAAACGTGGGCTTTAGCCCCGGAGGGAATGTTGGTTTCGTCAGAATATTTCTTTGACGATTTTTTAGTCGAGTTCATCAGTCAGAATGACGGATAGGAAACGGAAAACCATGAGCGATAAACCGAAGTTTGAAGTCATTGACCGCCGCAAGATGAAGGCGGAAGAAGAGCAAGAAGGCCAGCAGCAGCCCGCCACTCCCCCGGAAGCCGAGCCACCATCAGGCGGCGGCCCTCATCTGGTCGTCAACGAATCGAAGTCCGAGGCCCGTCGCGAGCCTGTGCCTGCTGCAACTCCCCAGGCAGCGGCTGGAGCCGAAGCTGAGTTGCCTCCTCTGCCCACAGCCAAGGAGAGCCGCGAGCAAAAGGCCGCTTACGACGCCTCGGCGCAGCGGCTTGAAGATATGGTGCGGGCGCAGAACCCCGCCGTGGGAGCGCAGCCGCAGATCAGCTTCGAGCATCTGGTGCAGCAGTTTTATGTTTCCGCGATGATTCAGATGGGCGCCGGCGCGCAGGAGGGACAGCGTCCCAGGGTGGACATCCTGGGCGCGCGCACAACCATTGATTTGCTGGCTGTGCTGGCGGAGAAGACCAAGGGCAACCTGACCGATGCCGAGGATAAAACTCTGCAAACGGTTCTCTTTGAGGTGCGCATGGCCTTCCTGGAACTGACCAGCATGATCACCTTGCAGAACATGCAGCCGCCGCAGCCTCCTCCGCCGCAGGCCAAACGATAGTACAGAAGGCGGTCTGTATGCGGCAACCGGCTAACATGCTAACTCGCTATCACCGCGCAGCGGGGCTAACTTGCTGCTTTTGTCAGATTGATTTTCGAATTGCGTTGGTGTTAGTGTTCTGAGTCAGAAATACGCCGCGCAAAATCAGAAATATGTCGCACAATAATTGCTGTCATCCTGAGCGAACGGGGCTCCAGGCGTACTCTTCAGCCTTTCCGGGGTCCCCACGAACAGGTCTTCGTTCGTGGGGTGGAGATTGGGGGTGGTGAGTCGAAAGCCTGCCCTGAGCGTAGTCGAATGGGGATCTGCGGTTGTTCTTCAATAAACTTCAGACTCACCTCACTTAGGGTGGGGATCCAGAATAATCAATCAGCCACGATCATCAGGAGCTCATGGACGGTCTACTCACATTTCTCGGCACGGGAACCTCGATGGGGGTTCCGACGCTGGGCTGCAATTGCGCGGTGTGCGCCTCGGCTGATCCGCGCGACCGCAGGCTCCGTCCCTCGGTGCTGTTGCGCTGGCAAGAGCAGGCCGGCGGCCGTGAGCGCGTGGTGATCATCGACACCGGCCCCGACTTTCGTGAGCAGGCTTTGCGCAACGGCCTCACCCGCGTGGATGCGGTTTTTTACACCCACGCCCACGCCGACCACATTCTGGGCATGGACGACCTGCGCCCGCTCAGTTTCACAGTCTACCGCGAGGGCGGGCCAATTCCCCTCTATGCCGCGCCGGAGACGGCCGAGGCGCTGGAACGCATCTACGAGTACACCTTTTCGCCGCGCGCCACGTATCCCAACCGCGCACGGGTCCAACTGCACGCGCTCTCCGAGCGCACTCTGATTCACGGCGTCGAGTTTCTGCGTGTGCCGGTTGTGCATGGCGAGATGCAGATTGCCGGCTTCCGCTTTGGCCGCGCCGCTTATCTGACCGACGTGAGCGCCATCCCTGAATCCAGCTTTGCGCTGCTCACAGGGCTGGACCTCCTGGTCGTCTCCGCGCTGCGCCACATGCCGCACCCCAGCCACGCCACCCTGGAGCAGGCCGTCTCGTGGGCGCGGCGCATCGGCGCGCGCCACACCTGGCTCACGCACATCGCCCACGAACTGGGCCACGAGGAAACCAACCGCATGTTGCCCGACGGCATCCGCCTGGCCTACGACGGCCTCAGCCTGCCCGTGAATCTGAGAAACTTGAGTAGCGCCGAAGAGTTAGGGCTGAAATGAACCTCACGCTGGATGTTCCACAAATGCACCGTGCCCCATCCATTCGCCTTCTTTTTGGCGAATGGGTGGGATACCACAACCATCAATCAGCCCTTTTCATGAGGGGTGAGTGACCCCATGAACAGCGATTCGGCCCGCATGATTTCGATTTACCGCTCCATTCAAGAGATTCCCGCCGGCTTCGGCCCCAGCGTAGCCGCCATCGGCAACTTCGACGGCGTGCACCTCGGCCACCAGGAGATTCTTTCGGCGATGGTGCGCGAAGCCCGTGAACAGGTTGCGCAGACGCAGCGTACGCGCGCCGTGGCCATCACCTTCGACCCTCATCCAGAGCAGTTTCTGCGCCCCTCATCCGCACTGCGCCTGCTCACGCCCATCGATGAGCGCCTGCGCCTGCTGGCCCTCACCGGCATTGACGCGGTTGTGGTGTTGCCCTTCGATGCGGCACTCGCCTCGCTCCCAGCGCGGGAGTTCGTGCGCCGCATTCTGGTGGACGCTCTTGCCGTGCGCAGCCTGCATGAAGGCGGCAACTTCCGCTTTGGCCACAGCGCCGAGGCTGGAGTCGCCGAGCTTCAGGCCTTTGGCGCGGAGTTTGGCTTTGCCGTCCACGTCCATTCACCCGTGCGCGTGCGCAAAGGCGCATCCAGCCTTGAAGTTTCCAGCTCCGCTATTCGGGAATTTGTGGCGGCGGGCGACATGACCCGCGCCCGCTGGATGCTGGGCCGCCCCTTTGAGATTCGCTCCACGCCGGCTCGCGGGCGCGGCATCGGCACGCGGCTGCTGGTGCCCACGGTGAATCTGGCAGCCTACAACGGCCAGCTCCCCGCCTTCGGCGTCTACGTCACGCGGCTCACACTCTCACCCCAGCGACAAGGACCCGTCGCTGGGGACCCCGATGTCGGCGGGCGCAGCTTTCAGGCAGTCACCAACGTAGGCAACCGGCCTACATTCGGCGAGGCATCGTTTGCCGTCGAGTCGTACATCCTCAACTTCGAGCCCATCGAACTCGACGACCAAACGCCCATCGAACTCGAATTCCTGCTCCGCCTGCGCGGCGAGCAACAGTGGCCCTCGCCCGAAGCGCTCAAAGCGCAAATCTTCAAGGACGTGGCGCGAGCCAAGCGGTACTTCCGGCTAGCGAATGGTTGACGTATTCGGGGCGAGTGCCGTCGGGCAAACTCCTCACTTCACTCCGCTCATTGCTTTCTCAAATTCCTCGACAAGCAGTCTATGTGTATCGGAATCTGTGGGAGTAAGCACATAGTACGTGTTCTCTTTCGGGTCTGATCCGGCGCGCGGTTCTATTGTAAGCACCTTAGGAACTAGTGAATAAACGTCAGTACTAGGTATGTACCTTACCTGAAAAGAGAGATTCGACAGATAGATTTCGGCGGCAGATGAATCATCGGGCCTCAGGACATCGGTCTTCGATCTGAGAAAGTTCATGAATTCGGGTGCAACAAGGCGCTCATATGGAATCGCCAGCTTAACGGAGCTTTGTGTCTGATATGTAGTCGTATACAGTTTCGGATTTTCCATGCGCCGTTTAGAATCAATCCCGGTCAAAAACTTGCGCAGAGCCTCATAAGCATTACTGAGATCAGCAAAATCTCCTACAACCGTTAAATTGATAGAGACAGGGTCAATTACTAATTGTTGGATGGCCACACCATTTACTTCTCCCATACCAGCAATCAATTGAAACTGGTTGACGTCTGCTCCAACCTGCATGCCCTGAAAGGAAAACAACGTCTCAAGAGCCTTTTTATTCGACTTCATAAGAAGGTTAGTGAGAGGCAGGGTATTGGGTGAAAAAAGATACCTCGCCATGCTAGTCATGTCGACAAAATCAAGCATACTGACGCTCCTTCTCCGGTGTCTGATCGATTTCTGAAGGTATATTTTGATTCGGCCAAGACGATTGCTGGCGACTAGGCATTGAACGGAGGTTAGACAAGGGCGTATTGACTTTTTCCGGCGCACAATAAGCCGAATAAACGCCGCCCATATACGGATATGCAAACTGCGACACGAACGATAAGGATTGCTCTTTCCGTGTATGCCTACTGGCCAGAACATTGCTGACAAAGCTGTTTAAGCTGACTCCCTCTGTCTCCGCCTCATTGGCTAATTCTCGATGCAGGCCTTTCGGAATGCGAAGCACAAATCTGCCGCTGTATTGAGGCGCCTCTTGAGGCTCGGGAACCTCAAGACCAGTGGCCAAGCGGCTTTCAATCCACAACTCTCTGGAAATATCCAGAGAAGACAAGGCTTCTTGAGCGGTTTCCCCATCAGCCTTGCAGCCTGGCAGTTCAGGATGTTCAGCGATCCAATAGCCGTCAGGATCGTATTGCAGCGCAACACGGTAATTCTTGTTCATGAGATTCTCAGCATCTTTCATTGGCGTGACCTCTACTCATAGAGGTTGATGTGCTCCATCGCTTCGAGGAACGATTCCACGTATGGTTTCTTCAATAGCGGTGTTCCATGTGGTTTCACGACGGTAAAGGTGTCCAACCCCACAGTGAATACGTGGTGGCTGCCTGGTGGATTTCGATGGTCATAGCTCAGTCCTCTCGCCTCGCAAAACGGCTTGATGTGGTTATCAAGCAAAGTACGGAGTTCCTCAAACCGAACGTTCTTAACGTTTTCGGCGATCACCAGTACCCGTTGCTTCAGTCGAGCATCATCCATCTACAAGGATGATACCGCATGTAGTATCAAATTATACGCATGGATAGTAAAAATGTTTTTTAGATCGCAGAAATATCTGTGGATTTCTTCGAAATGGGAATTTGAGCGAGGAAAGTTAAATATATAACCAATATGGAATCAGTATTTTAGACGGTGGATGCCGACGTATGTCCCCGGGCGGGGAAAGAACCAGAATTTAGGCGCCTGAGTTCCGAATTGACGGACGTGGGTGGGTTGTCAGTCCTTGCAGATAATTACCGCCCCAACGCGCACAATCAAATCAGGTGAACCAGCATGTCAGAAGCCATTCAAACCATCCCCGCTCCCAGCGAGGCGAACGAACCCATCGCCGCATCCGCAAACCCCGCCGTCGCCCGCTGCTTGGACGCTTGGGAACGCGCCAATAAGGCAGAACGCGCAAAAGGCAAAAACAGGTCCGAGGCCTCCATCGAAGCCGACCGTGCCTACCTCCGCGCCATGCCGCCGCTTTCCGGGCAGGAAAACATCCGCGATTTCATTGCCTGCGTCGCTCACGCCATGATCGTCCACATTTTCCCGGATCATACCGCCACCAAACTCCTCTACGCCGCCCAGGTTGCCCACACCACAACTCGCGGTAGGTCAACGCCCCCTAAAACAGCCGTCTGAGGGGGGTACCCCTCCCCCCCTATACCCCCTGGGGGTATAAATTCCCCTTAAAACTTTGCAGATTATTTGTAACCCTTTTTAAATCAATACCTGTGGAAATATTTTCTCCCTAAATTCTCCCACATCGTGAGATTTGGCCTCTGAAAATCACCGGGAAACTCCGGTTTTTCGCCCAAAAATAGCTCCCAAAAACTTTTTTCTTATCGCTGATCTTTTGGTTTGGGCGGACTCGAGCCGGAATTCAGAGCGGGTTTGACTGCGCCGGCAGCTCGGGCGGGAACAGGCTGCAAAGCCAATGCCGGTTTCACCTGCGGCTTGTCCGTGACAGTGCTCGTGGCCGGCTGTACGGAGCGTTTGGCGACGGGCGGAGCTGGCGGTTTTGCCACCGCGCCAGTTGGCGTCGAGGACGGAAGCGGCTTGGCAGGCGCATTCGCATTCACTGTCCTGGCGGGCGAACCGGCTGCTGGCGAAGCGAGTGGCTGCCTGGTGACGGCGGTTGCTCCTGGCTGAGTGGGCGGTTGCGGTCTGGCGAGCGGCTGCGCGGAGGCCTTCAGCTTGGAATTGTCCTTTTCGTCGCCGAGAAACTTTTCATCGTCCTTACCGACGATGGCGGCGCGCATCCAGGTCATCCAGATGGGCAGGGCTGCGCGGGCTCCGGTTTCTTTTTCTCCCAGCGACTGATTGGTGTCGAAGCCCACCCAAACGCCGCAGGTGATGGAGGGCGAAAAGCCCAGGAACCATGCGTCGGTGTATTCGCTGGTGGTGCCGGTCTTGCCGCCAAACGGATGTTTGAGCTGCGCCGCCGCCGCGCCGGTGCCGTGCTGGATGACGGCCTGGAGAAGAATCATCATGGTGCGCGCCGTCTGCTGGCTGATCACCTCGGTGACGGCGGGCGCTTCCTCCCACAGCGTGACGCCGTCGGCGTTGGAGACTTTCTTGATGAGCCGCGGCTTTACGCGCAGCCCGTCGTTGGGAAACACCGCGTAGCTGGCCACCTGCTCTTCGAGCGTTATATCGACCGCGCCGAGTGCGATCGGCAGATAGGCGGGTATGTTGGCGGTCACGCCGAAGCGGTGGGCCACGTCGATGACCTTTTGAATGCCCACGCGGTCGGCCAGCTTGAGAGCGGGAATGTTGCGCGACTCGGCGAAGGCATCGATGAGGGTCATGCTGCCCTTGTAGTCGTTTTCGTAGTTGTGCGGAGTGTAGCTGCCGAAGCTGACCGGGCCATCGACGATGTAGTCGGTGGGCTTGGCGCCGTCCTCGATGGCCGCGGTGTAGACGTAAGGCTTGAAGCTGGAGCCGGTCTGCCGCTGAGCCTGAGTAGCCCGGTTGAACTGCGAGAGCTCGTAATCGCGCCCGCCGACCATGGCCAGCACGTCGCCGCTGGTGTTGTCGATGGCCAAAAGAGCCCCTTGCGCGCCGGAGTCCTGTTCGAGCGTGGCGCGTTGCGGCTTGCCTTCCGCCGCCTCAGCCAGGTGAACGTAGATCACGTCGCCGGGCTTGACCAGGGCGTCGGCGGAATACGTCCCGGTCCATCTCCAGTCCTCCGGCATAAGCACAATCTGTTTCTCGCCCACGCGCGCATAAATCGCTATGGGCAGAACGCGAGTGACCATGGCATGGACGTAATCGCCGGGTCCGGAGCTCGTAGCCCAGTCGGGATGTTTGTAATCCTCAATTGTGGCGCCGCTGGCCAGTACGTTTTCCAGCTTGCCAATCCAGCCGTGCCGCCGCTCATAGGTAGCCAAGCCGTCCGCAACGGCGTGATCGGCCGTTTTCTGCAGGTCCAGGTCGAGCGTAGTTTCTACCTTCAGGCCGGCCTCGTGCACCTGCTCGGTGCCGAAGCGTTTTTCCAGCTCTTTCCTGACCTCCTCCTGAAACCACGGCGCGACCGACGTTTCGGGTTGGGCAATGCGCAGCCCCAGAGGGGCGTTGCGAGCCTGCTCTGCCTGCTCGTGGGAGATAACCCGGTCAAGTTCCATCTCCGAGAGCACCAGGTTGCGCCGGCGCAGTGCTCTTTCCGGTGCGAGCAGCGGCGAGAAACCGACGGGCCCCTTGGGCAATCCGGCCAGCAAAGCCGCCTCGGGCAGCGTCAGATCTTTGGCGTGCTTGCTGAAGAAAAACTCCGATGCGGCCTCGAAGCCGTACCTTCCGTGGCCCAGGTAGATCTGGTTGCCATAGAGGGTAAAGATTTGCTGCTTGGTGAAGGCGCGCTCAATCTGAACGGCCAGATAAGCCTCCTGCACCTTGCGGCTGGCGGTGCGTTCGGAGGAGAAAAAGAGGTTGCGCGCCAACTGCATGGTCAACGTGGATGCGCCCTGAGCGCGCCCGCGGCTTCTGAGGTCGTGCCACAGCGCTCCGCCGACGCGAAAAACGTTGATGCCCCAGTGCGACTCAAAGCTCTTGTCTTCAATCGAGATCACGGCCTGGCGCAGCACCGGCGCAAAGTCGTCATAGTTGACCACTACGCGCCGCTCCAGCGCAAAGGAGCCGATGATGCGACCCTTCTGGTCATAGAGATCGGTGGTGGTAGAAGGTTGATAGCGTTCCAGGTCGTGAATCTGGGGCAGATCGACGGAGTAGACCAGCATGAGCCCGCCCAGCGAGCCGGTAATCACGGCCAGAACAAGCAGCGAGGCGAAGGCCAGTTTTCCGGCCAGTTTGCGCCGCCGATGCTGGGGCGCCGGCTCAGCTCGAAGCAGATGGGTCCGGCCAAGGCCGCGCATCTCGGGCGGATCGATACGTGTGACAGCCAAGCGATTCAGGCCTCGAGGGCAATTCTCCCTCAAAGAGCGAAGAAATGCTTCAGCATAAGGCTAGCATGGATGCGGTCATGGGATTGAAGGCGCAGGCTCCCGCGAACCATGCCGTGCAAGTGCGTGATTCGCGGGAGACGATTCTATACATGAGAAAGGCGGGTTAGAGTCTCTATTTCGCCCCGAAGAGGCGGCGCCAGAAGCCGGGCTTTTTCTCTGCCGCTGGCGGGGTTGCAGGCGTGGCTGTGCTTGAGCTGGCCTCGGGAGCCGCTTCCGGGGCGGGTTGGGTAGCCTGGACGCCGTTTTTCGCCTTCAGCAGTTGCAGCGCCTTGTTGAGCGGTTCGTCGCCTTTGGCAAGCGTCGCTTCTTCGAATTCTTCTTCGGAGGCTTTGCCGACGACCACTGTGGGCGTCACGGCCTCGTCCGGAATCTTCTTGCCGCCGGGGGACTGGTACTTGGCCACGGTCAACAGCAGCGCGGCGCCGTCGGGCAGCTCGAGGGTTTTCTGCTCCGAGCCCTGGCCGAAGGTCCGCTCACCCACCACATCGCCGCGCTTCAGGTCCTCGATGGCGGCGGCCGTCAGCTCGGCCGGGCCCGCGGTGCCGCGGTTCACCAGCACGGCCAGAGGCGCGTCCGTCAGGAATAGAGCGGGGTCGGCGGTAAAGGTCTGGCGAGGAAACTTCTGGCCTTCGAGCGCGGCCAGAGTGCCCTGCTTCACAAAGAAATTGGCCAGCCGCAATCCTTCTTGAGAGTCGCCGCCAGAGGAGTCGCGCAGGTCCAGCAGCACCTTGCGGTCTTTGCCGGCGGCTTTGATCCTGTCGGCAATCTCATCCACCCGGGAGGCGGTCAGCGCGCCGGGCTTCAGATAGAGAATGGTTGCGCCTTCATACTGCTGCTCGGCGAGCGCAGGTACGGCGGCAATGGAGCGGGTCAGCGTGATCTTGTCGGGGTCGGACTTGCGCGGGCGCACCACGGAGAGGGTCACATTGGTCCCCGGCTTGCCTTCCAGCAGCAGCCGGATGACAGCCAGTGACAACTCGCGCGTAGACTGGTCGCCGATGGACTCGATCACATCGCCGTCCGCGATATGCTCCTTGTCGGCAGCCGAACCGGGCAGAACGCTGACCACGATGGCGTAGCCATAGCGCTTGGAGACTGTTATGCCCACCTGCGCAGCGCCCGTCGCCGGACGCTCCTTGTAGATTTTGTACTCGGTCGGGGTCAGGTAGCTGGAGTCTGCGTCCAGCGACTCCAGCAGGCCGTGAAGAGCGCCGGTGGTCACGTCGTTGATGTTGGGATCGGTGACGTATTCGGTCTGAATCTTCTTGAGCACCTCTTGGTAGATGCGCATCTGGCGGTAGGCGCCATCCTGCTGGCCGCCGGCATGAACGCCGAACCAGCCAAACTCGCCAAAGAGAAAGCCCAGGCCGAGGGCGGCGAAGATGGCCAAGGAAAGAACAAAGACAAATCGCTGGAAGAATCGTGTCACGCGCACCACCGGAGCAGCCCTTGAGGGGAAACAGGCCGCTCAACCCTTTAGACGCAATGATAGCGCAAGGGGTGCGGGGCGCGTTGAATTGTGCCGAATTAGAGGGAAAAAACCGGTCTGGACGGGAAAATCCGCCCTATTCTTACCCGAAGAGGCTGAACTTCTTTTTCTTTTCCGGAATAGCAGGCTGGCCGCAAATCGATCGGGTCATCTGCCGGATCGCTTGCGAAATCGGCGAGTCATCTTCGGTAAGCGGGGTAGCGGTGTTCTGCATCCGCCGCACTGCGGCATAGTTGTTGGGAATCTTCCACGACACCGGCCGGGTGAGAACCTTGGTAATATGCTCTTCATCGATTTCCATGGAGCGAGGGTCGTAGCGGTTGATCACGATTTCGAGTTTTGGGCTGCCCTCGGCGGAGAGCTGCGCAATCAGGCGATGCGAGTTTCGCAATTCGGGAATGCCGACCTGCGTGACCAGGTAAACGGTGGCGGATTCATCAAAGAGATGCTTGCGCTGCAAGTCAAGCCTTGACCCCGCGTCCACCACCACATAATCGAAGTCCTGGCAGGCTACTTCCAGCAGCTTGTCAATAACGTCAGCGGAGACAAAAGTGGGAGCCAATTCACTGGGCGCCGCGAGCACAAATAACCCGGAGCTATGCTGCACCAGCAAGTTGGAAAGGAAATGCGCGTCGAGCCGGCTGGAATTCTGAAACGCGGTGACAATCGAGTATTCAGCCTTGATCCCCAGGTTAATGGCCGCGTCGCCAAGGGGGAGATTGAGATCGATCAAGAGAGTTCGTTGCTGGGATTCCTGGGCCAGCGATACCGCATAATTGCAGGCCAGCGTGGTGGCTCCGGAACCGCCTTTGGCGCTGAGAAATACAAGCAGCCTGCCGCTCGCCTTATTCGAAGGGCGAAGTGTCTTGCGCAGTGCCGATGCCCGATCCAGAGCCTCAGACATGGCGCCCGTGTCAATGGGTAACGTGAGAAACTCACGAGCTCCCACACGCATACACTTGAGAAGCAGGTCCGGATCCTTCTGCTCCGAATAGACCATTACGGTTGCCAGGCCACGGGTGCTGATGCTTTCTACCAGATCGAGGGCATACTCCGGGTCACTGTCCAGGTCAACGAGAACGATGTCGTAGTTATTTCCCAGCGTCCGCGATATATCGTCGAGGTTGGGAGGGTAGGAAATGAACTCCCGGATGGGACCGTTCTGACATTCACCCAAAGCGTTTATTGCTTCGTTACGGCGATGCATGTCCGGACTGATGACCGCAGTGGACAATATACCTGCGCTCTGACGAGAGGAATCAGTAATCTGTATAGTGGCGGACATGTCGATGTGGTTGCTCCATAGTACATGGTATACAACCGCAGGTCAATTGGGACTAAGTAAGCGGTTAGAGCCTGCCTTAGTGCATAAGGCAGACTAGCTCACCTTATCCTCGGGACACACTGCGGCTTTGTCTCTGGCCATGCGAATCATCGTAATCGCCCGGCAGGAACGTAAAACAGCCAAACTCGATAAAGAGAAATCCTTAGCCATGAGAAAAAATGGCCACGGAAAGACCAAAGACATATCGCTGAAAAAACAAGTCAGCGGACAACCGGAGCGCCCCTGGGGGAGAGGCCGCTATAAATATTAGATGCATTGATCGCAAAAGAGATTCACGGCACGTTGATTGCGCCGGGCCGAGAGGGTAGAAAGAGGCCTGAAATGAAAAACCGCTTTGTTCTCACCCGAAGAAGCTGAACTTCTTTTTCTTTTCCGGGACAGCGGGCTGGCCGCAAACCGATCGGGTCATCTGCTGGATCGCCCGCGAAATCGGCGAGTCTTCTTCGGTGAGCGGGGTAGCCGTGTTCTGCATTCGCCGCACCGCGGCATAATTGTTGGGGATTTTCCATTGCGCCGGCCGGGTGAGAGCGCTGGTAATATGCGCTTCATCGATTTCCATGGAGCGGGGGTCGTGGCGGTTGATTACGATTTCGAGTTTAGGGCTGCCCTCGGCAGAGAGCTGCGCAATCAGGCGATGCGAGTTTCGCAATTCGGGAATGCCGATTTGCGTGACCAGGTAGACGGTGGCGGATTCATCGAAGAGATATTTGCACTGCATGTCGAGTCTCGATCCTGCGTCCACCACCACATAATCGAAATCCTGGCAGGCTATTTCCAGCAGCTTGTCAATGACGTCCGTGGAGACATACGTGGAAGCCAATTCACTCGGCGCTGCGAGCACAAATAACCCGGAGCTATGCTGCACCAGCAAGCCGGAAAGGAAATGCGCGTCGAGCCGGCTGGAATTCTGAAATGCGGTGACAATCGAGTATTCAGCTTTGATCCCCAGGTTAATGGCCGCGTCACCCAGGGGGAGATTGAGATCGATCAAGAGAGTTTTTTTCTGGGATTCCTGGGCCAGCGATACCGCATAATTGCTGGCCAGGGTGGTGGCTCCGGAACCGCCTTTGGCGCTGAGAAAAACGAGCAGCCGTCCATTTGTCTTCTTTGAGGGGCGAACTGCCGAACGCAGAGCCGATGCCCTGATCAGTGCATCGGCCATTTCTCCTTTGTCGAAAGGCAGCATCAGGTACTCGCGTGCGCCGGCGCGCATGCAGCGGACCAGCAGGTCCGGATCGGCCTGCGCCGAATACACGATTGCCGTAGCCATGCCACTGGTGCTGATGCTTTCAACCAGATCGAGGGCATACTCCGGGTCGCTGTCCAGGTCAATCACGATGACGTCGAAATTATTCCCCAGCGTCCGCGCCACATCTTGAAGGTTAGGAGGATAGGAAATAAACTCCCGGATGGATCCGTTCTGACATTCGCCCAAAGCGCTTATAGCGTCGTTACGGCGTTGCTCGTCCGGACAGATGACCGCGATGGACAAGTTGCCTGCGCTGATCACGGGATCGGGGATCGGGATAGTGGTTGACATGGCGAGGTTGCTGCTCCTAATTGCGCATACAAGGACGAAAATGCTTACGGGCCCGCGGAAACTAAACAGCGGCTCATTACTAAACAGCGGCTCATTTACTAAACAGCGGCTCATTTAAGTTATCGGCGGCAGAGTGATCGGCATTAGGAAATCTCTGAATAAGTCTATGTTTTGAAAGGGCACGACTTTTAGTCTGCCCTGAGCTTGTCGAAGGGTGCCGCAAATGCAGCAAATCAACGCGGGCTTTACCCCCTGAAGGTAATGTTGGACCGCAACAATGACTTGATCAGAGGTTCATTAGCGTCGATTGAGAATTTGATTACGGAAGGCGGCAAGTCTCACAACGGCTTAAAAGCGCATTTTTGAGGGGAATTCTGCCTTGGGGAATGTGTACCATATCTTGACATACCATCCCAGTTCCAGCAGACTGAGAGAGAAATCCATTTGCGAATTTGAGGACCATTATGCGAGAAGCAACCCCGCAAGGCACCTACAAAGTTCAGGCTCTGGACCGGGCATTCGCTGTGCTTGAATTGCTGGGGGAGAGCGATACACCACTGGGCCTGGCGCAAGTTGCCTCGTCGCTGCAGTTGCACAAGAGCACGGCGCATCGTTTCCTGATGGTTCTGGAAAAGCACCGCATGGTGGAGCGCACGGCCGGCGGCAAGTTTCGCCTGGGGCTGAAGCTCTTTGATTTGGGCAATCGCGCCATCGAGCAATATGATTTGCGCGAGTGCGCTCAACCGCACCTCAGGCGCCTGGTGGCCGAGACCGAGGAGACGGCGCACCTGTGCATTCTGGAGGGCGCGCACGTGATCTACATCGACAAGATCGAGCCGGCGCGCTCGGTGCGCATGATAACCCGTATCGGCGCCAGCAACCCGCTGCACTGCACCTCGGTGGGCAAGGCGATTCTGGCGTTCCTGCCCGAGGAGCGAATCACCGATATTCTGGGCCATATTCGCTTTGAACGGTACACGAATCGCACGATATCCACGGTTGATGCCCTGCTCGCGGAGATTGAAAAGACGCGCCGCCGCGGCTATGCCGTGGACGACGAGGAGTTCGAGGAGGGGCTGCGCTGCATCGCCGTGCCGGTGCTGGATGCGCAGCGTCTGCCGGTGGCGGCGGTGAGCGTCTCCGGGCCATCGTTCCGTGTGACGGCGCAGAAGCTGCCTTCGATAGCCAATCACTTGCTGCAGTGTGTGCGGGGCATTTCAGTCGATATGGGGTTCGTTCCCGGCGGCCGGGGCAACCGCGCCATATGGCCAGCCTAAGGCCAGGGCGCGTCTGGAGGGCTAGCACTGGTTTAATCAATGCGTCGCTTCTTTCCGGGCCGATGGTCTCCCAAGGCCCGTTGTCTCTGATACACTTATTCATGTTTGAGATATAAGCTTCATCAGGGGACGTAGCTCAGTTGGTTAGAGCGCTGCCCTGTCACGGCAGAGGTCGCGGGTTCGAGCCCCGTCGTCCCCGCCATACATTCCAAAGGACTTAGGAGTGTTTGGCGATCAAAGTGACAGCAAAATCTGGGCACGATATGGGCACAATAAGCTCGGTATCATGCTGATTTTGCTTGTTCGCCAATCCCCATTGTGCCTATCTTCCTGGCCTATCTCGACCATATGCTCTGTCCTGTGCTTGCGCCGGGCGATGTGGTGGTGATGGACAATCTGAGCAGCCACAAGGTTCAGGGAGTAAGTGAACGCATCCAGGCAAAAGGAGCGGGGTTGCTCTATCTTCCGCCCTATTCGCCGGACTTGAATCCCATCGAAAAAGCCTGGTCAAAGCTGAAAGAAATGCTGCGTGCAGCCAAAGCTCAGACCAGCCACGATCTCTACCAGGCCATCAGGAATGCACTACCGCAAATCTCCTCGGAAAACGCCACAGCATGGTTCAGAACTTGCCAGAACTGGATACAGCTAGCTTGATATTGCTCTAATTTGTGGCGAGTCCGGAGCGGGAGCCTGTGCAAAGGCGGTCAGGGCACAACTCTGGAGCAGAGTGAGCAGGAATGCGATGCCCAAAGGAAAAAACGATTGGGTAGAGAGGTTTTGTGATTTCCTCATGACCGGAAAGGGTCCCTCATTTGTCCTTCAGATGTATACCAGAGTTCCTTTGATAGGCTTCAACCGCCCAAATTCTGCTGCCCTTAAGCGCCTTTAGCTCCGCTCCTAGCGGGTGCGCTGGGGACTGGGCGGACAGGTCGACTCGCGAATCACCAATTCAGGCAGAATCGATACCGCATGCGGAATTGTTGCCTCCCCGCGAATCCGTTGCAGCAGGATGCGCGCGGCCGTCAGGCCCATTTGCTTGAGCGGCTGGCGAATGGTCGTCAGGCTGGGGTTATGGTACGAAGCGCTCTGAATATCGTCGAAGCCCACCACGGAAATGTCTTCGGGAACGCGCAGGCCATGGTCCATAAAGGCACGGATCGCACCGATAGCGGCCAGATCGTCAAAGCAGACCAGGGCGGTGAATGGAGCGCCGCCCGCCAGCAACTCGCTCGCCGGACCATAGCCCAGCTCAGGCGTGGAGACCAGTAACCTCAATTGCATGGTCAGCGCGGGCGGAATCTTCAGCTTGAGATCCCGCGCCACGGCCATCAGACACTCCCAGCGGTCGTCGGCGTCGGAGCTGCGGCTGTCTCCGCGCATAAAGGCAATTTTGCGGTGACCCAATTGAAAAAGGTGCCGCAATGTCAACTCTGCCGCCCGCCGTTGATCCAGCACGACATCGGTGACGCCAACGATCTTGCGATGCCCGGCCACCGACACCACTGGCAACTTCAGGCTGTGCTCCAGCACCGTGTCGATCAGAATGAATCCTTCCACAGAGCGGTCCATCAGCAGGCTCGAGTACTCCTCAATCAGGTCGGGCTTGCGCCGATGGCTTGCGGTCAGATAGAAATACCCTTCTTCTATGAGGAACTCCTCCACGCCAGCCAGCACCTGCGTGGCATAGCTGTCGCTCAATTCCGGCACCAGCACACCCACCGAAAAGGACTGCCGCTTGCGCAGCGATCGCGCATAAAAGCTGGGCCGGTATTCAAATCTGGCTGCTGCCGCCTTCACTCGGTCACGGGTCTCTTGCGGAATCGAGCGCACGCCGGGAGCGTTGTTCAGCACCAGCGATATGGTGGCTGGTGACAAGTTTAGATACTCGCCCAGCGTGCGCAGGCCAATGGGTTGCCCCGGCGTCGGATCTATCCCTGATTTTACTTGTTTGGCCATATACTCCCGTTGTAACATCTTTTGCGATTCATTAGGCGTGATTTCTATGGCTATGCTCATTTTCCGGCTATGCACACTCCCAGGCAGCAGTGACGCGTTGGCTGGGTCAATCCTCCGCAACGGTTACAACGGTTCTAGAAGAGGGCGACAGAAAACCACTGCCGTCCTGTGTCGGTTTGCTGCTCGAAAAAGGCCCTCAGCAATAGGTCTTCGTTGCTGTGGTGGAAGCAGAAGCTGCCTTACAGCGTCGGCACAACAAAGAGGGTGATCGACTGTGCCGGGAAAGTGTAGCCGGCGATGGTGCTGCTCGTGCCTTCCGGCGCTGGCGGTGTAACGGTCACTGCCGGCTGCGCGATGATGGCAGCCAGATTGGCGTTGCTGTAGAGATAAGCCTGTGCGGTAGTTATGTTTGACGGCAGGCCCGTGAGCGAAATTATGCTGGTCAGCGGGCCGTAGGTCTTGTTGATAACCACCACGGTCACCGCGCTGTCGGAGGTGCGCAGAGCGGCATAGACTGAGAGCGAGCCTTGGTTGGCGTTGGCGGCGCCGCTGGTGGAAGGCAGAACCGTGTTGCCAAACGTCGAGTTATTGCCGTCGTAGTTGCGGTAAACCGCAAAGGCCATGTTGCCGGGACCCTGAGTGTTGTATGCCTGCGTCGGCCAAAGAGCGCCTAAATCCAGGCCTTCGCGTCCGAAGATACCCAGAATGTCCGCCTGCGTTACCGCGCCGTTGATGGCCTCCAATCCCCCAAAGTTATATTCGTCGATAGCTAGCTTGGTGCCGGGATAGTCGTTGGCGACCCAAGTCTTCATCATGTGAATCAGTTGCGGAGCCTGTTGAGGAGGCGAGCAACTCGTCGTGTAGTTAGAATCCGTGATGTAGTTCGGCTGAGGGTAATTGTTCGTGGGGTCGGTATAGGTCGAATCCCAGAAGACGCGCGTCGAGTTGAGCCGCGCCTGTTGCGCACTGGTATTACCCGCCGTGGTCAGACCGGTGTTGTCGGCAGCAAAATAGGTGTGCAGGTCCACATAGTCCAACAACCGCCTGCCGTAAGTGTTTTCAGCCGCCGCGAACTGCTGCAGATAGTATTCAATGAACGGCATGCCTCCGTGTGCCTTCCGGTCGACCGGATCGCTCCACGGCTCATAGCAAGGGCCTGCGTCCCATCCGTCCCTAATATCCGCCATGGAATAGAAGTACGCCCACCAATTGTCGATCACCGGTCCGCTCACTTCGGCGGTTGAATCGACAGTCTTGATGGCCAGAGCCGTGCCAATGCCACCGTTGGTCACTTCGTCGTAGGTGAAGGGATTGGGATGCACGTCGCGATGTACCGCGCTCCACCATGTGGGTTCATTGTCTAGATCCCAGATGGCCACCCCTTTGCCGCTGGTGGCATTACCGTAGCTGGGATTGGTCACCAGGGAGTTGACCCAACTGCCAGCCCATGTGCCCAGAGCCCACGATGTAGTAGCCGCGCTGGGCGCCGGTGGAGCTGGAGGAGGCTCCGGGATGCTGGTGATTTCCGCAAACCCCGGCGTTCCAGGGCCCATGATGTCGCAGCCGCCGGAACTCGTGCAGCCACCGCTCCCGTCGGGGTAGACACCGTCGCCGCAACTGCCGTTGTAACTCTCCTGGCCAGGGTACAACGCTTGAGTGAAACTGCAGGCCCCCGCTGTGCTATTCGCCACCCAGCCAAGCACAGGCACGGTGCCCAGAGTCTTGGCGCCGATGCTGGCCGCGCTCGTCACCAACCCGGTGAAACTGCCGCCGCCCCACATGTTGCCGGCACCGACGGAGTTTTCAAAGTACCAGTCGCTGGCGGAGTTGGTTATATTGTTCTGGTAGTTGTATCGGGAAATGTCGTCCCCGCCCCAGCGGGCGACGCTGGCATGAGCGGTCGTGGCGGAGGTCGTGTCCAGATAGTATGCGTTCATCCCGTAGATGAGCGGGCTGATGGCATTGCCTGGACTGCTCACATCAACGGTCAGCGCCGGCCCTGCGGCCGTGGCCAGAGGATTAAGGGTTACGATTACGCTGGCACTCTTGCCCTGGGTCGTTCCCTGGGTACTGGTAGCCGTGACCGTTACTGTGGCTGGAGCTGGGTAGGGCGTGGTATAGAGACCGCTTGTGCTGATCGTGCCGGGGCTCAGGTTGCTACCGGAGGGCGCGGCCAACGACCAGGTCACCGCCGAACTGACCGTGCCGGCAACCGAAGCCGTAAACTTCACCTGGCTCCCTATAGTGGCAGTCGCGGGATTGGGGGTTACGGCGACCGCGGGTACGGTGTAGTTGGAGGTGACCGTCGCATTGGCATTCATCGCCGTCGTACAGGTGACGGTGCTGTCTGTGGTGCAACCCGTCCAAGAGGAAAATGTGTTGCCGCCCGAAGTGGCCAGCGCGGTCAGCGTCACGGAGGTCCCGGCATCATAGGTGCGCGTAAAACTCGTCGCGCCGTTGGTCGCGCCGCTGGTGTCCGCGGGAGACACGCCGATCGCCACGCCGCTGGCGGGGTTGGACGAGTTGACTGTGAGAACATACGTCGTCACCGGTACGGTGTAGTTCGCGGTGACTGTCGCATTGGCGTTCATCGCCGTCGTACAGGTGACGGTGCTGGCTGTGGTGCAACCCGTCCAAGAGGAAAAGGTGTTGCCGCCCGAAGTGGCCGGCGCGGTCAGCGTCACGGAGGTCCCGGCATCATAGGTGCGCGTAAAACTCGTCGCGCCGTTGGTCGCGCCGCTGGTGTCCGCGGGAGACACGCCGATCGCCACGCCGCTGGCGGGGTTGGACGAGTT
>Ga0224555_1000607_pt1 | contig 55055 bp, 51 predicted proteins | sample 714S23034metaG_FD_180687 | JGI IMG/M metagenome (GOLD analysis project Ga0224555, IMG submission 180687) | Peat soil microbial communities from Stordalen Mire, Sweden - 717 S2 30-34 | ecosystem: Environmental > Terrestrial > Soil > Wetlands > Peat | place: Sweden: Norrbotten County, Stordalen... | reverse complement strand
TCGCTCCGTCCATCTGCGCCGCGCCCGTGATCATGTTCTTGATGTAGTCGGCGTGACCAGGGCAATCCACGTGCGCGTAGTGACGCTTGGCGGTCTCGTACTCCACGTGCGCCGTGGCGATCGTGATGCCGCGCTCACGCTCTTCCGGCGCGTTGTCGATGGAATCGAACGACCGGAACTGGTTCTTCGGATTGTGCTTCTGCAATACCTTGGTTATCGCCGCCGTCAGCGTCGTCTTGCCGTGATCAATGTGACCAATCGTTCCCACATTCACATGCGGCTTGCTGCGATCAAACTTTTCCTTCGCCATAAAAGTCCCAATTCCCTCTCGTAGCTTTTACTGCCCGTTTCAACCAGGGGCGCCGGCCATCCGGCTCCAGCCCCAAAACCGTTTACTTGCCTTGCGCGCGGCCAATAATCTCATCGGCAATCATGCGCGGAGCCTCTTCATAGCGCGCGAACTGCATTGAATACGATGCGCGGCCCTGGGTGGACGAACGAATGTCGTTCACATAGCCGAACATCTCCTTGAGTGGCACGATGGCCTTGATGACCTGCGAGCCGGCGTGATGCTCCATGCCCTCGATGCGCCCGCGGCGCGAGTTGATGTCGCCGATAATCACACCCATGTGCTCTTCGGGGACGGTGACCTCGACGGCCATCACCGGCTCCAGTAGTACGGGGCTCGCCTTGCGCGCGGCTTCCTTGAAAGCGATGGAGCCGGCAAACTTGAAGGCCATTTCGTTGGAATCCACTTCGTGATAGCTGCCGTCGTACAGGGTCACCTTGATGTCTACCAGCGGATAGCCGGCCAGGATGCCCAGTTCAAGCGCGCCCTGCACACCCTGATCGATGGGCTTGATGTACTCCCTGGGCACCGAACCGCTCTTGATCTCGTTGATAAATTCGTAGCCCGCGCCCGGCGTGTTGGGCTCGACGCGCAGCTTGCAGTGGCCGTAGTTGCCCGAGCCGCCGGTCTGGCGGATGTACTTGCCCTCAGCCTCAGCCTTCTTGCGGATGGTCTCGCGGAAAGCCACCTTGGGCTCGCCCACATTGGCCTCGACCTTGTGCTCGCGCTTCATGCGGTCCACGAGAATTTCAAGATGCAACTCGCCCATGCCGCTGATGATCGTCTGGCCGGAATCTTCATCCGTCCGCACCTTGAAGGTGGGGTCCTCGTCGGCCAGCCGCGACAGGGCAACGCCCATCTTCTCCTGGTCGGCCTTGGTCTTGGGCTCGATGGCCACCGAAATGACCGTATCCGGAAACGTGATGGCGCCCAGTGCGATGGGATGATGCGGCGCGCAGAGCGTGTCGCCGGTCTTCAGATCTTTCATGCCCACGCAGGCGCAGATGTCGCCGGCCATAATCTCGCTGACGTCCTCGCGCTTGTCGGCGTGCATCTTGACCAGACGGCCGATGCGCTCAGTCTTGCGGGTGCGGGGATTGAGTACCGTATCGCCAGTCTTGAGCGAGCCCGAATAGACCCGGACGAAGCCCAGCTTGCCGAAAGGGTCGTTGATGATTTTGAAGGCCAGGGCCGCAAGCGGCTCGCGATCGTCCGCCTTGCGCTCAACGATCTTGCCCGGATGGTCGGGGTCGATTCCCTCAACCGGAGGCTTATCCAGAGGACTGGGCAGGTAGTCCACCACCGCGTCGAGCAGCGTCTGAACGCCCTTGTTCTTGAAGGCGCTTCCGCAGATTACCGGGAAGACCCTGAGGTCGATAGTGGCCTGGCGGATGCCGGCTTTCAGCTCGGCGATGGTCGGCGTTTCGCCCTCGAGAAACTTTTCCAGCAGCACGTCGTCGGTCTCGGCGATCACCTCGATCAACTGCAGGCGGAACGCCTCGGCCTTCTTCTGCAACGCGGCGGGAATCGGCTCGATGGAGAACTCGGCGCCCATGGTCTCGTCGTGCCAGACTACGGCATTCATCTCGACGAGGTCGATGATGCCCTTGAAGTTAGCCTCGGCTCCGATGGGAATCTGCAACGCGACCGGACGCGCGCCCAGGCGCTTGCGGATGCTGTCAAGAACGTGCTCGAAGTCGGCGCCGTTCTTATCCATTTTGTTCACGAAGCAGATGCGCGGCACCTTGTACTTGTCGCCCTGGCGCCACACGGTCTCCGTCTGCGGCTGTACGCCCGAAACGGAATCAAACAGTGCCACAGCGCCATCCAGCACGCGCAGGCTGCGCTCCACCTCGGCCGTGAAATCCACGTGGCCGGGGGTGTCGATGATGTTGATGAGGAAATCGCGCCACATGCAGGTGGTGGCGGCCGAAGTAATCGTAATGCCGCGCTCCTGCTCCTGCTCCATGTAATCCATGGTCGCCGTGCCCTCATGCACTTCGCCGATGCGGTGCGTGATGCCCGTATAAAACAGGATGCGCTCTGTCGCTGTCGTCTTTCCGGCGTCGATGTGCGCCATGATTCCGATGTTCCGGCAACGATTCAGAGGTATAGTGCGAGCCACGGCAATTTCTTCCTTGCGGGCGGTTCAGCCCCGCGGTTTTCTTCCTTGGTTCAACGGGCCCGCAACTCGGAGCCCTCTGGAAGCCGGCGCGCTATAGCGCCTTCGGCCTCAAATCTCTCTCGCGATTCCCGCCCGCTTACCAGCGGTAATGAGCAAAGGCCTTGTTGGCCTCGGCCATGCGGTGCACGTCTTCCTTCTTCTTCATCGCCGCGCCGCGCCCGTTAGCCGCATCCAGCAGCTCGTTGCCCAGCTTGTCGGTCATGCCCTTCTCGCCGCGGCTACGGCCGTAATTGATGAGCCAGCGAATGGCCAGCGAAGTGCGCCGGTCTGCATTGACCTCGATCGGCACCTGGTAGTTAGCGCCGCCCACGCGCCGGGTCTTCACCTCGAGCAGCGGCTTGCAGTTCTCCACCGCCTTCTTGAAGAGCTTGAGGGCATCATCGCCGCCGCCCTTCTCTTCGAGGTTCTTCATCGCCTCGTAAAAGATGCCCTGGGCAGTCGACTTCTTGCCGCCCCACATCATCGAGTTGACGAACTTGGTGACCAGCGTGGACCCGTAGACTGGGTCCGGCGCCACTTCCCGCTTCGCAATGTGCCCTTTTCTCGGCATAATCCTCAAAATCCTCGCGCGCATCCGCGCTTCAATCGCTTCCCCAACTCACAAGCCCATCCAAAGGCCCGCTGGATGGAATCTCTACTTCTTGCCTGCCGCGCCGCCCTTGGCTCGCTTGGCCCCATACTTCGAGCGGCTCTGCTTGCGCTCAGCCACGCCCACCGAATCCAGCGTCCCACGCACCACGTGATAGCGCACTCCGGGAAGGTCTTTCACACGGCCGCCGCGAATGAGCACAATCGAGTGCTCCTGCAGGTTGTGGCCGATGCCGGGGATATAAGTGGTGACCTCGATGCCGTTCGTCAGCCGCACGCGAGCCACCTTGCGCAGGGCCGAGTTCGGCTTCTTGGGGGTCTGCGTGTACACGCGGGTGCAAACGCCGCGCCGCTGCGGCGAGGCCTGCAAGGCAGGGGACGCCGTCTTGTAACGGGGAGCAGTGCGCCCCTTGCGAACCAACTGATTGAATGTAGGCAAACCAAAACTCCTTACGCTTCGAAAAACCTTGCCACCTTACTTGATGGCCAATCCATGTTCGACCGCCGCGCGCAGACCTATAGGCCTCCCGTGGCGAAAGAGCACGACCTAGATGCTGTCGCGCACGCGCACGGAAGCCCAACTGTACTGCTTCGCGTCTGCCTTCGTTCCAATCTCAGACGAGAACCGGGACGGTGGCCGGGCGTTTCCCCGCGTTTTGCGGGTAAAGCCAACTCCGTTTCGCCGATTCCGGCCCGCATAGCCCTCCAAGGTGGAGAACGCGCGGGCGCCGATGCGATTTATCCCTGCCCTTCGCAAGAAAAGAGCAATTCCAGGGACCTGTTTGGCCGGCCAACTGCGCCTGGCACTGGGATCAGCTCCGGCAACTTCAGCCTGACCGGGCTTTCCCTACCCCTCCGCCGTCAAGACACACGAACAGAGACGTTCTTGCGGAACCTTTTAACAATAACAAGAAATCGGCGTGGGGTCAATGCATTCTGCCCCCACCCGCTGTTTTTCCCCAATTCTAGTTGATGCTCTGCAGCTTCCAGGCGCCACCATCCACCACAAAAGTGGCGATGTGCCTGCTGCTCAACTTGTTGCCGGAGCCGTTGGACATCAATTGCAGCGCACTCGGCACGCCGTCCAGGGTCGGGCCTTCGACGAATGAAACACTCTTCGTTCCGCCCACATCATCCTGCGGATCTCCCACATCGTGCGCTTTTAGCGGGTGGGTTGCCACGGTCACCACCACTACTGAAAAGTTCTTATCGCCGGCGTTTTCCGGGCGCCACTGGATCACATCGCCACCACTAGCCAGCTTGACAACCTTCTTGCCTTCGGGGGTCAATGTAAAGTCAGCCCAGAATCTGTTGGGAAAGAGCTTGGTCCGCGCCCAATAATTGGCATCTACGCCCTCTTTCAGCCCTTTCTCGTCCACCGCGACGTTGATACCCACCGCTGGACTCTGGTCATACTTGGCCTGGATCAAGGCCTGCGCATTGGCTTGAGTCAATTCCGGCCCCGATTTGCAGCCGCTCAAAATTAACCCTGCGCTCAACAATCCCAACGCTCCCAAAACAAACATCTTCACTGTGTTTTTCACTTTCCCTCCGTAGGTCGCATAAAAAGGCGCAATATGCCTCGCCTCGTTATTTTTCTCCTACTTCTCCCTGCTGTCAATGGGGTTAAAAGTAACATGGGACACAATAAGCGGATTTGTGCCGTGAAAAGCGCAAATTCCCAAGCGAATGAGCAGATTGGCGGCCAAAAACTGATCGTAATTTGGTCTATCCCGCTCCATTTCCCGATAGGCGAGCGGTTTCCCCAGTCATCCGGCCCAGAGTAAACTCTCGAAAAGCCTCCTCGCTGGGCCGGAAGCAGGCTTCAACACAAACTTTTGGGCACAAACGGCCCCGGTCTGCGATAGCATCTATCCACGTTTCGTTCACTCCCCTGAGGAAACGTTGCCATGCACCCTGGTTCTGCTCTTCGCCGCTTCACGGCGCTCGTCGTAGTTGCGTATGCCGCCTGGCTGCCCGCCCAATCCTTCGACCTGGACCGCGACCGGGAGCCGGTAGCCTCGCTTGATGGGCTATGGCGCTTCCATCCCGGTGACTCGCCTATGGATCCCGGGGCCAACACCCCGCTGTGGGCTGCTCCGGGCTTCGACGATTCCGGATGGCCGCTGCTGGAAAGCGCCAAGTCCTGGTCTACCCAAGGCTATGCGGGGATGAGCGGCTACGGCTGGTACCGGTTCACGGTGAAGGTGCCTCCGGGCGCGAAACCCACTTCATTGCTGCTGGCGCCCATTCTTACCTCCTACGAGGTCTATGTTGATGGCAAGCGAGTCGGCGGGGCGGGGCAGATGCCACCCCCCGAGGTCATTCCATCCACACAGATGAGCTATCATCTTTTTCCCCTTACCCTGAGCGGCAGCAACCCCACGCGCACCGAGCAGGTAGCCATTCGCGTGTGGCACTCGCCAATTTGGGCAAGCTACGTTGGCGGGGGGCCCTTTGTGGACCCGCGACTTGGAGGCCATCTCGCAGGGGATCCGAAGCTTCTGTCAGTCGAACAGCAGCATCGTCAGACAGCTCGCAATATCCGCTATGTAGATGCCTATTCCTACAGCATCACCGCAGCTCTGGTCGGATTCGCCATCTTTTGCCTTTTTCTCATCCGGCACGCGGAACGCGAATATCTCTGGTTCGCCCTCATCTTGCTGGCCCAGGCAGCAGACAACGCCCTGACCGTAGGCCAGGAAATCTACACCGTGCTGCCGGTTCCCCTATTCGACCTTCTGGATGGAATCTGCGTAGCCATCACCCTCATTGCGGCGCTCTGCTTCTTTTCGCGCATTTTGAAAGCCCGCGCCGGGTGGATCAGCAGTGCTTGCCTCGCGCTGGCGGCCTTCAGTCCGCTGGCGGCCGTCTCATACTGGCCGGGCTGGTTCTCGGCGCCGGCTTCGGGCGCCATCCAACTGGTCTGCCTGCTTCCGGCGGTGGTGTGGATTCTGAGCGTGCTGGTCGATCGGGCCGTGCGAGGAAATCTCGACGCCCGCCTGCTGCTGGTGCCCACGATGCTGGATTTCGGCTATTACCTGGCCGACAACCTGGCCATCATACTCAACCAGGCCGGATGGACCAGCCTGCCGCGCGTGCTTGAGGTTCCGCTACCACTGCCGCCCTTCACCATGCACACCGGGATTCTGCTCCACCTGCTCTTCCTGCTGGCGATGGTGGTCTTCCTCATCCTGCGGTTCACGCGGGCGCGGCGTCACGAGGCGTGGCTGGCCGGCGAGTTCGAGGCTGCCCGCCAGATACAGCAGGTGCTGCTGCCGGACAAACTGGACCAATGCCCCGGTTTCACGGTCGAGTGCATCTACCAGCCGGCCGACCAGGTGGGCGGCGACTTCTTCCAGCAGATCGCCGACGGACAGGGCGGCATGTTGCTCGTGGTCGGCGATGTGAGCGGCAAGGGTTTGCCGGCCGCAATGCTGGTTTCTGTGCTGGTGGGCGTCATACGGGCCGAGGCTGCGCACGGCACGGACCCGGCCGCTCTGCTGCGCTCGCTCAACGACCACCTGATGAGCCGGTCGCACAGCGGATTTACCACCTGCCTTGCCGCTCACATTACTGCGGACGGCAACCTGACCGTGGCCAACGCCGGCCACCTGCCGCCCTATCACAATGGGGCGGAAATCAGCGTTCCCGGCTCTCTGCCGCTGGGCATCCTTGCGCAGCAGCGATACGAAACAACTTCTCTCAGGATGTCGCCCGGCGACCGGCTCACCTTTGTCTCCGATGGCGTCGTCGAGGCGCAGACTCAGTCCAAATCCTCCCACGGAGAACTCTTTGGCTTTGACCGCACCCGCGACCTAAGCCGCCAGCCTGCCGCCCGCATCGCCGAGGCAGCCCGCGCCTTCGGCCAGTTGGACGACATCACCGTGGTCACGGTGGAGTTTTCCGGCGCAGCCGCGTGATACGGATCCCCAAGGGGTGCTGTTGGCGAATTCCGAACAATATAAGCCAGTTACAAAAGTCGTCGTTTTCCGGGAGGTCGGACTCCGGGTCTTGATTGACAGATGCGGGTTACTTCCGGTTAGGCGGCGATACGTCCGGATCCCAGGGAAAGGTTTCCTTCTGAGCGTATTTCGCTGAAGGAACCAAGTGTGATGGTCTTGTTTATTTGCCTTTCAATAGGCATCGCCCCTGAGATACGGCAGGTGCAACAAATCGTCTGCGGACGTATAGGAGGAGATGATAGCATCGGTCGATCCGCGCAGAATCTCACGGATTTCGATCCCAGCTGCGCTTGGTGTGTCTAGAGGCATAAGCGTCCCCTCCTTAGCCCGGGCGGTCAGGGTATTCGTAGTCTGTTCATTAATCTTCCTGCTGGCATTGAGCAGTTTTTTGAAATGGAGAAGCCATGGGACAGGATTGTCCTTCTGCAGGTCGTTGAGGGACAAATAATCTACCTCTGCGTACACCGCCTTCTCCAATTCGGAACCGGGCGGGAGCAATTGGACCAATGCGGTCAGCAATCCTGCCTTTGCTTCAAAATCACAGACCGGGCATTCATCGGCGGCGGGTTGCCTAGAGACGGCATACGTAATCACGTCGTCCACGTCTGAAGCCTCTGGGACAATTGTGCTCGGCTGGCCGTTGCGGTACACCTCCGTAGATCCTGCCGCCTGAGCCGCCGCGATGCGGTAGAGTCTTGTCATGATTTGTGGATTGATGAAAGCGCTAAGTTGCGGAGCAAAGGTTCCCTTCGACTCAGATTTCAATAGCGCGGCAGTGAGGGGTGCAAGGTCAGGTGAACTCTTCAGTGAGTCCGGTAGCAGCGCATTAAAACTCCGCGCGATTACGTTCCGGTCAAGGGAATAGTCAGAGCAACTCTCAGGAGTCAGGCTTCGTAAGAGGAAACTGCGATAGGCTGCGAATAGCCGCCCTCGGTAAACACCCGCCTGCGCAAACTTTGAGGAAAGACGATTGATTGCTTGAGTTAAGTTGCCATCCTCCTCGGCGGCGGTCATCTCCCGGTCAGAGGCTGTGATCCTGTTCAGTGCGGAATCAAAGACACTCTCAATCTGGCCCAATTGATCAGGAGTGAGGGGGACCGTCGAAATCAGGTCTGCGAGGGGGGCGATCTCAGCGGGAATTCTCGTATTAGAGACCAGGCTCGGCAGGTACGATTCTTTGTCCTCGTCGAAAACGGTCTTGATCCTTGGGTCAGCAATGATCTTCGCCGCGACGGTATAGAGCACTGACACATCTTCCACATTGGCGTCCGTGCAGGATACGCGATCCTCCTTTAGCTTCATCTCTTCGAACAGCCGCTCGGCAAATTGTGGCGACAAGGGCAACGCGAACTCAACGGATCGAGCTTGGATTTCCAAAACGTCCAGTTTGGAATTGCGGAGCATGCCTCCTACCAGATCGTTGTGCATTTGGCTTGAGGCTTCTGTCACGCCATATGGATAATGAGACCTCGCAGCACTGTGGAAGATATCGTCAAGCAGGGATCGCTGTTGAGCGGGAGAAAGCGAAGGGCGGGCCGCATCCAGGATGGTAAATCCTAAGTCTGCCTTGTACTCCGGCGGGAGCGACGAGACACGGTCCAACAGATCCTCAAGTTTTATCTGATGTGGTGTGGTGTTGGCGATCGGATTCGGAGCAGATTCCTGTGCTAATCCGACAGTCGCGCAAAGCAAGAAGAGCAGCGACACAAGGCTCAATTTCGGCATGTCTTTCTCCGGTCGTGTGAGTGGACCATTCCGACCCTTGCGCGATGGTCCCCGGCACCAATGGGCCGCGAATCGACGCGAAAGCACCTATTCCGCAAAGACGCCACCCCTTGTTCACGCCAAATATACGCCTGTGCGGTGCAGTTGTCTGCGATAAGGAACTCGCTTCAGGGGCAAGAAGGGATTGGAGTTTCCTAGGTTCCGAGTGATTAACCGGCTATCCGGAAATAATCCTCGATATGCCTGTAAAGTCGCCTTTCAGTAACCTCGACACCTCTGGGTGGATTCTCCATTGGTATCCGCATGGGCACGGCGATCCGGTTCCGACTTATCCAGGAGCTGCAACGAGATCGACCGCATAAAAGCTCAGCGCCGCGTCACTTTGTTCGAGCAGGCGTGTGCGGGCGAGAAAGCCGTAACGGTCTTCGAGGAGTTCCTTGCGGCGATGCTCGGCAATGGCCAACGCGCCATCGGCGAGCAACACAGCCGCGGAGCCGCCCAACAGGCGCAACGTGGCCGCGTACTCCGGGGCCGCATCCCAGGGCGGATCGAGAAAGACCAGGTCGAATGCAGCTCCGCGGGCTGCTCCACGGCCTGGCTCGGAAGCGCGGCTCGGCCCGGAGGCCGCTTGCATCCTTCGCAGAGTAGCTCCAACAGCAGCGGCATGGATGCGGAATCCCGCCATCAGCCCCAGCCTTTCCAGGTTGCCGCGCAGAACTTTGAGCGCTGCGGGATCCCGCTCTACAAAGTCCACACTCGCAGCGCCGCGACTGAGCGCCTCCATCCCCACCGCGCCTGAGCCGGCATACAAGTCCAGAAAAACCGCGCCCTGAATGCGAGGCGCGAGCACATTGAAGAGGGTTTCGCGCAGCCGGTCGCTGGTGGGGCGTGTGGCAAGGCCCGGCGGAGCTACTAGCGAGCGGGAACGGAGCGATCCGGCAATGATGCGCATCGGCAACCAGCATACCGGAAGCGCGGGGAGATTCGAAACGCTGAGGCCCGACCCTCTACAATTATCTTGTATGCGTGGCTGGTCAATTCCGTTGGGCCGTTGGATGGGCGTGGAGATGCGCGTCCACGTCTTTTTCCCGCTTTTGGCGCTGGTTTGCCTGGCGCTGAGCGGCTCGGACGGCATTGCGCGCGGCCTGGGGCTGTTCGTCGTGCTGGTGGCCGCGGTGGTGGTGCGCGAGACGGCGCGGCTGATGGTAGCGGCCTGGCTGGGTTTGCGGCTGCGCGCCATTCTGCTGCTTCCCATCGGCGGAATGTTTGCCTACGCAGACCCGGAAAGCCAGGAGAGCTCCAGCCAGGGCGGCGGACAGTTTGCCATCGCGCTGGCCGGTCCCGTGGCAAATGTGGCCACGGCGTTGCTGCTGGCCGCGGCGTTTCTGGGCGCCAGCGGCGATATAAAACTCTTTGCCCAGCCGTGGATCTCCGCTGGAGTGCTGGTGCGCAGCATGGTGTGGATGCAGGCCGGGCTGGGATTTTTGCACCTGTTGCCGGCTTACCCCCTGGACGCCGGACGGCTGCTCCGCGGCGGTTATGCGCGCGACCTCGGTTTCGCTCCATCCGCCCGCGCGGCCAGCGGCATCAGCCAGGTGCTGGCGCTGACGGCCATGGTGGCCGGCATGTTGCTGCATAGCCCATGGCTGATCATCGCCGGATTCTTCATCATGATCGGCGCGCAGATCGAGGACCAGGGCGTCTTCTTCCAAACGGTGGTAGACACCGTGCACATGCGCGAGGTAATGCTCACGGACTTCGCCACGCTCTCGCCCTCTGACACTCTGTCCGATGCACTGGTGCGCTGCGTCCACTCGCTGCAGGAGGATTTCCCAGTGGTGCGCGGCCCGCAACTGGTAGGCATCATCAGCCGCCAGCGCATTGTGGACGCGCTGCGCAACGACGGAAACGGCTACGTGCAGGCGGCCATGTCCAAGGCCTTCCAGGTGGCGCGCCCCGAAGACACGCTGGGAACCACTATTCGCCGCATTCAGACCGGCCGTGGGCTCTCGCTGATTCCCATCACCGACAGCGGGCGCGTGGTGGGCATTGTCAGCGTGCAGAACCTGATGAGCGCCATGTCTCTGCTGGCCGAGCAGCGCCGCCTGGAGCGCGAAGAAGCCCGCGAGCGGGAAAGCTGACCGACAGTGCCCATGCCCGCCGTTCCGGAACAGCCGCAAGCCATCTCTGAAAATGCTCTCGCGCCCGGCCTTTATCTCGTGGCCACGCCCATCGGCAACCTGGGCGACATTACCCTGCGCGCCCTGGACGTGCTTAGGCGCGTGGACCGCATCGCCTGCGAAGACACGCGGCAGACGCAAAAGCTGCTTAACCATTTTGCAATCACCGCCCCAACGGTAAGTTGCCACCAGCACAACGAGCATCAGCGCGCAGCCGAATTGATTGCAGCCCTCAAGGCTGGCGGGCGCATCGCCGTGGTCTCCGACGCCGGAATGCCCGGCATCAGCGACCCCGGAAGCTGGCTGACGGCTGAGGCCATTGCAGCGGGAGTCGCGGTGATTCCCATTCCCGGAGCTAATGCGGCGCTCAGCGCGCTGGTGGCTTCCGGACTGTCCACTGACGAGTTTCACTTCATCGGCTTTTTGCCGGAAAAGGCAGGCGCACGGCGAACCAGGCTCGAAGCGCTGGCCGCCGAGATCGAAAAAAACGAGGCCGCGCGAACTCTGGTTTTCTACGAAGCGCCGCACCGGATTCTGGAGACGCTCGCGGATTTGGAAGCCGTCTTTGGAGCCGCGCTGCGTGTCGTCGTCGCCCGCGAACTGACCAAGATTCACGAGGAGTTCTTGCGCGGAACCGTGGCGGAAGCTCGACGGGAACTGGCTGGCCGCGATCGCGTTCGCGGCGAGATTACGTTGCTGGTGGACGCGCGTCCTCGTGCGCAAGGCCAGGTTGCGGGCAGCGCTTCAGAAAAGATTGCCGACCGCGTTGCTCGCCTCCAGGCCGAAAGCGGAGTGGACGAAAAGGAAGCCCTCAAGCGCATTGCGCGAGAGCTGGGCCAATCCAAGAGCGACGTTTACCGCGAGTTGCAACGGGAGCGCGCGCGACGGCGTTGAAGCCCAGAGTTACGCCGCTTCGCCGAATTCAGGTCCATTTTCCCTAAAAAAACTCCAAAAAAAGTGAAATACGGATTTTCCCGGTGATTTTCAGAGGTCTAATCTCACGATGCGGGATAATTTTGGCGTTACGCCTTTCAAGCGGTATTGATTTCAAACGGGTTAAAAATAATCTGCAAGGTTCCAAGGGGAATTTATACCCCCGGGGGTATAGGGGGTAGGGGTACCTGGATGGCACAGACTGGGGGCATGCCTAACAGATTGGGCAGCGGGTAGTGGTCAGTGGCGCGCCGCCGCTCTGGTCATTGTTCATGCTTCGATTCTGCTCCGGGGAAGATGAAATATCTGCAAGTGAAGCTCCGCATAAGTTCCCCGGCGCCATCGACATTTCCTCAGGGGCTAAAGCCCGCCATTGTTTTGTTGCATTTACGGCACGACTGAAGTCGTGCCCTGACACAAAACCGCTCCACTCGCACGTTCGTCAGCCGCTGCCTGTTCTCTATTCCCTGTTCCCTGTTCCTTCATTTCCCGGATATCTTCGATCAACTGCGTGACCTGCTCGCGCTTGCGGCTGCTCATGTCGAGGAAGCGTATGCCCACCGTGCGCCGGTCGTGGATTGCCTGCACGACGCCGCCGAGCCGGAAGGGCAGGCCTTCGAGGCGGAACTCGGTCTCGACACGCGTGTAGATGCCCACCGGAAAACGCTCGTCGGCGCGGATGCGGCAGCCGCCCAGGCTCAGGTCGAGAATGCGCCCTTGCAGCCGCGACGCAATGTTGATGAGAAAAATTACGGCCTTGGTATCGACCTCTTCGCGCGACTGCACGCGGCGTTCGCGCTGGGCGATCCTGGCTTGCGATGGGCTGACGAACTCCGGGGCTAAAGCCCGCAGTGATTCTGTCGGCTTTATGCGGGGGTTGAAACCCCCGCCTCCCTCCGTCCCGCGCGTCCCTCCGTCCTCGCCTCCCTCCAGATCAAGTTTTTCCGCAACCTGTTGAGCTGCCATTCCGGGCGCCGGAATCGGAAAGGGAGTTTGCCGCTGCGCCGCGCGCTCTATAGATTTCACGGCAGCAGCGCGATTCAATGCGGCAGATTGTTCCTCCACAGCCCGCTTCTCGGCGGCCTTTTGTGCCGCCGCCCGGTCGGCGGCAACCAACTTCTCTGGATCTTGCTGCGCGGCCTTGGCACGACTCTCTGCCTCGACGACTTCCGAGAGCGCCTCGACCAGATCTTCCCTGCGCCGCGCGGAGACACCCGTAAAGCGAATGCCAACCAAGTGCCGGCCGTCAGTCCACTGGGTCGTGCCGCTGAAACGGAAGGCAAGACCACGAACCTTGAATGCGACTTCGACGCAGACGATGGATCCGGCGGTAAACTGCTCCTTTGTGTGCAGGCGGCAGCCACTCAGGCTGATATCGACAATGCGGCAAGAGATTGTGGAACCATGCTCAACCAGCAGCAGGCGGGCATCTTTGTCGACGTCAAGGCGTGGAGCGGCCCGGCGATTTTGCTGCCAAGTCGCAAGCTCTGCCGCCATTTCTGCTGATTCCATTGCCGTTCTTGCCTGCAATCCGGGAAGATCAGTGTCCTCCAGCCTGTTCCCAAGGGTTCTGCGGGGCAGGCTGAGCGGCTTCACGGCCCTTCAGACGGTCATAGACGTAAAGATCGCTGGTGGTGCCCAACGCCTCGTTATATAAATCGACGACGCCGAGCAACAGCTTTAACTCTTCTGTGAACCGGTGAATCGCGTGCAAGTGGTTGACGGTGGCAGGCAGCTCAAATTGGGGCGTTTTAATGAACTTTTGATAGCCGCGGTCCAGCAGTCGGGCCACCTGGCCATCCGCCAGAACTCCGGGGGCTATGGCAAAAGCAACCGCCGCGTCGTGCGCTTTGGCGCGGGCATTGAACTGAGGCCGAGCCACGAGAACCGCGCCAGCCCCGTGCTTGCTAACCAAAACGCCGCCTGCAACTTCGGCGTACGGCGCCACATCGAAGGAGTGCGCGCGCAAGGTGTCAAGAGTCTGATCGAAGTTCGGATTACGGGTTTTTCGGCTCACGGCTGCCTTCCAGTCTGCGAGGATGTTGAAGAACGAAGCAGCCTCGTCATTTCAAATCTCGCACAACAGCGGCGCAGGCCGCAATTTTCGATGGAAATAAGGACTCCGCAATCACGACCCGGCTCGTCGCTGCCCAAGCGCATCGGCAAGGCGCAGGGTGTGCGGCCTGTCCGGCTGAACGCGGCGGTTTACGCGGCGATCCGCGCCCACGGCGAAGAGACTTACCCGAACGAGTGCTGCGGCGTGTTGCTGGGCAGGATTTCCGAACGCGAGGGTTGGCAGATAGAGGCCGCGGTGCGCGCCGGCAACGCACGTGCGGACGCGGCGCGCAACCGTTACGAGATCGCGCCCGCGGAGCTGGTAAAGATTGCACGCGAGGCGCGCGGCCTGCGCCTGGAGATTGCCGGCTTTTACCACTCCCACCCCGACCATGCGGCTCAATGGTCGCTGACCGACCTGGCGGAGGCCCACTGGCTGGGCTGCTGCTACATCATCACGAGTGTCGTGAAGGGGAAGGCTGCCGCGACCAACTGCTTCCTACTGACAGGCGAAAGCGAGGAGGAGAAGCGATTTGAGCAGCAGGCGATTGAGTTGGGGGATGAAAACCAGATTGCGCTTCAGAGATAGCTCAGCAGATGCCGGACGCAATCCCGCCGGGGCTGAAGCCCCCGTTGATTTTGTGGACGTTATGCGGCGGTTGAAACCCCCGACTCCCTCCGGATGGAGTTCTTTCGCAGATTGTGAATCGTGCCCTATTACAAGCGACTTTTTGAAACACTCTCTGAACGAATATCTGCAATTTATCTAGAAATTTCTTTACATCCGTGCGGTCGGGTCGCTCTAATTACAACCACTTGGAGCAAACGCGCTTCCCTGGCTTCCCCCTCCTCCTTCGCGTCCGATCTCCGAGCCAAATCACAGGAGGTTTTACCCATGAATAAGCTCAGCCCCTTTCTGTTGGGACTGTCTCTCGCGGCTGCCGGTGGTTCGCTGGCCGCGGCGCAAGATCAAACCCCGCCAGCCGTTACGGCGCCCAAGTACATGCAGATCATTGTGGAGTACACCAAGCCCGGCAAAGGCGGCGCGGCCCACGACAAGACGGAAAACGCCTTCGTCCAGGCCGCAACCAAGGCCAATTTCCCCATCCACTACATCGCCTTCAACGCGATGTCCGGCAAGCCGCGGGCCATCTTCATCTCACATTTTGACTCCTTCGAAGCCGTGCAAACGGCCGGCAAGGTTTTCGCAGACCCAGCCTACGCGGAGGAATTTGAGCGCATCAACACAGCCGATGGCGAACTGGTGGATAGCATCAATCAGTTGATCTTCAAATACGTGCCTGAGTTGAGCTACCATCCCCATGGACCCAACCCTCATGCCCGTTATCTGGAAGCCCGCATCCTGCACGTTCGTCCCGGCCACGGGAAGGATTTCGAGGACCTGGTGAAGGTGTGGATTGCCGCCAACGACAAAGCCGGAAGCAGCAACCACTGGGGCGCATACCGCGTGGAGTACGGCGAGCAGGTAGGCTCCTACGTCTTCCTCACCGACGACGAATCCATGGCCGATATCGACAAGAGTGAAGCGCAAGCGCCGAAGTTCATGGAGATTCTGAGCGAGGCCGACAGAAGAGATGCTCGCGAACTCCGCGCAGAGGCCATCGACACTGACCGGTTTGAGCTGTACGCCGTTAATCCCACTCAGAGCTACCCTCCCGATGAATTCGTCAAGGCCGATCCGGATTTCTGGACGCCGAAGGCTGCCGCCAAGCCTGAGACGGAAGGAAAGAAAGGCAAACACAACTAGCTTTGCTCCACACACAACCCTGGATAATACGAGAACGGCTCCGGAATCCACGGAGCCGTTCGTATTTGTTAACCTGTATTTGAACGGCAAAAATGCGCGGGACTTGCCGCCCAGGCGGACGCGCCTTCGGCGCACGACACTGAATCAATCACAACTGCAACATCAAAATGAGAATTGGACACCATGACGACTACGACTGAGCCGACTGGGCTGCCCGAGCTGACCACCGACGACCTTTCCCGCTACTCGCGCCACCTGATTCTGCCCGAGGTGGGCATGGAGGGCCAGCAGAAACTGAAGGCCGCGCGCGTGCTTTGCGTGGGCACCGGCGGACTGGGGTCGCCTCTGGCTTTTTACCTGACCGCGGCGGGCGTGGGAACACTGGGTCTGGTGGACTTCGACGTGGTGGACGCGAGCAACCTGCAGCGCCAGATCATTCACTCGACCAAAGACATTGGGCGCAAGAAGCTGGACTCGGCCGAGGAGAAGCTGAAGGCTCTTAATCCGGCGATCAATATCGTCAAGCACGAGACCATGCTCACCAGCGCGAACGCAATGGAGATTCTGAAGGACTACGACATCGTGGCCGACGGCACGGACAATTTCCCCACGCGCTACCTGGTCAACGACGCCTGCGTGCTGCTGGGCAAGCCAAACGTCTACGGGTCGATTTTCAGATTCGAGGGCCAGGCCAGCGTCTTCGCCACTGAGCAAGGCCCGTGCTATCGCTGCCTCTATCCCGAGCCGCCGCCGCCGGGCCTGGTGCCCAGTTGCGCCGAGGGCGGAGTGCTGGGCATTCTGCCAGGGCTGGTGGGCGTCATCCAGGCCACAGAGGTCATCAAGCTCATCCTGGGCAAAGGCGAATCGCTCATCGGCCGGCTGCTGCTGGTGGATGCGCTCTCCATGCGCTTCCGCGAACTCAAGCTGCGCAAGAATCCTGAGTGCCCGGTCTGCGGCGAGAACCCTACTGTGACCGAACTGATTGACTACCAGCATTTCTGCGGCATTGTGCCGGAAACTCCCCAGGAGGCAAACGTGAAGAATGGAATTCCGCAACTGAGCGTGAAGGAGCTGAAGCGGCGCATGGACGCAGGCGAGGATGTGTACATTCTCGACGTGCGCGAGCCTTACGAGTACCGGATTGCGCAGATTGGCGGAATGCTCATTCCCCAGACCGATGTCCCCAATCGCCTAGCCGAGATTGACCGCGACCGCGAGATCATCGTGCAATGCCGCTCGGGCGTCCGCTCGCAGCGCATCGCGGAGTTTCTCAAGCAGCAAGGCTACCCGAGGGTCGTGAACCTCGCCGGCGGGATTTTAGCCTGGAGCGACGAGATCGACCCAAAGATGCAGAAGTACTGATAGACGTTTTTCAGGCGCCGTGTGACCCATCCTTTGTCTTTCTTTGCGAAAGGGCGGGAATCCTCGCACTCTAATGCGAAATCTCCACTGGACTCAGCCTTCCTGGCTCACCGCTCTTGCCGTTTTCTTCCATCTTGCCGAAGATCATTTTGCCGCTGGCGGTTTGCAGCACGCTGGTCACGGTAATCTCGACGGATTTGCCGATCAGCTTGCGCGCGTGATCGACCACCACCATGGTCCCGTCGTCCAGATAGCCCACGCCCTGGTTGAACTCCTTACCCTCTTTGAGGATGAGCACGGTCATCTTTTCGCCGGGCAACACCACGGGCTTGAGCGCGTTGGCCAGGTCGTTTATGTTCAGCACCTCGACGCGATGCAGATGGGCCACCTTGTTCAGGTTGAAGTCGTTGGTGACCACCTTGGCCTCCCACTTCTTGGCCAGTTCGAGCAGCTTCAGGTCAACCTCGCGGATGGAGGGAAAGTCGTCGGGGACAATCTGCACCTGGATAGCCGTGTTGGATTGCATGCGCTGGAGCATGTCGAGGCCGCGGCGGCCGCGCTGGCGCTTGGAACTGTCAGTGGAGTCGGCCACAATCTGCAGCTCGCGCAATACGAACTCCGGCACCACCATCATGCCGTCAATGAAGCCGGCCTCTGCGATGTCAGCGATGCGGCCGTCGATGATGACGCTGGTGTCGAGCACCTTGGCACTGCGCCGCAGAGGACGGTCGCCCGTAAAGACCGTGCCCAGCGCCGCCGGGTTCAGCAGGTCACCCTTGGCAGCGCCCACCAGAAGCCCGATATAGGTCATCAGCAGCAGAACGAATATCTGCAATGCGGCTGAAGTAGACCCGCTGAGCGGAGCGCTGCGGAGCACCAGGCAAAACAATGCAGCGCCCATGATGCCCAGTACGCTGCCGGCGACGGCGCCTATCAGCCGCCTCAAACTGAGCGCCCGCACGCGAAATTCGAAGACTATCACCGCGCAGGCCGCTCCGGCGCCCACGCCCGCACTCACCCATGCCGTCATGCCGAATGGATGAAGGAAAAAGCAGACTCCGGCAAGAAGAGCCACAAAAAGAAGACGAAGCACAATCAAATCCATAAAGCCGACCCTCTGCTGGAGGAGGGAAAAAGCCTCCAAGCTAGGTATAGCTGGCGAGTATCCCACTGGTTTGCGATGCAGTCAAGGGGGAAAGGCGGGGACTAGGGACCAGGGAATAGAAAGCCCGCAGCTCATGGAAGGATGAAATATTTGTGCTGTCCCATCCCTCCGCCAGAAATGCAGCGAAAGGATGGAGCGCGGGGCTGCGTGCACTATTCCCTGTTCCCTATTCCCTGATCCCTGTTTTTACGACGCCACCGCCAGTTCGACCACGGGAGCCATCCGCTGGGAGCCCTTGCGAGGGCCGCGCTTGCGGGCGCTCATCACTTTGATGCGCTCCAGCAGCTCCTGGGGCGTGCAGTTCTTCTTGGCCAGCAGGGCATCTGCAGAGTGCATCTCGCCGGCCATCTTCTGCGGATCGCCCAGCAGAATCATGGGCACATGGGCCGCAATCTGCTTCAGCCGCTCGACCAATTGGCAGCCGTTCATCTGCGGCATAGCAAAGTCGGCCAGCACCAGGTCTACCGGGGTCTCGGCAAAGACGCCGATGGCATCCTGCCCGTTGCAGGCTGAAATTACCCGGTATCCGTTTGTGGCCAGCATGAACTTGAGCACGGAAAGCTCCTGTTCGTTGTCGTCTACGCAGAGAATTATTTTCTTGGGTCGCATGGTTCTGGAGTGGACTCCTTCGTGCAATTTTTTGGTCTGTCAGGGAAGTGTTCACCCCTCCCGCTCTTTATGGCAGGTTGGCGCGATTTGCCTCCGTGGCCCTGCGACCGGGAGCGAGCGTGCCGTTTTCCTGCGGCCGGATTGCCTTGCATGGTGCGCGCTTAACCCTGATGGGCAGAACGCGCCTTCAATGCGGCAACCGGCGTTTCGATGCACAGACGGCTGTCTTTGCTCACGATCGAATTACAAATGATGCCTGGGTCAGCGCCCAGAAAGGGACCGGTTAAATTCGTTCAATGAAGGCCAAGCGTACGAGGGATGGAAGCTGGTGTGAAGAGGGAAGACGAAGCGAAAATCTGCCTCGTAATTCGCAGGCGAGCCGCGGAAAATGGCTAGGCTCAAGACATGCCGTCACTTGCCCCGATGAAATCCTGTTGAAAGCATGTGCATCACGGAAGGAAAAGCCGTCCTTTTGCCACAAGAACGGTGCTGCCCGCGACGCATACATCGGTCACCCTCGCCGAAGCGATGTGTGCAGAAAGATACAGATCGCTTGTCCGGTTGATCTCGACACCCTGGCGCAGGTGAAGACGTGCGCCCGACGCGACAACTCCGCGCATCACCAAATAGCTGATGGCGCATCCTGCCGCGGAGCCGGTGGCCGGATCTTCACCGCCATAGAACTGCATGCGCGCGCGCCATGCAGGCGTCTTGCTGCCGGTCGGCCCCAGCACATAAAACCAGCGCGCGCCGCTCTTGCGCAGCCATGCCGTGGACTCCTGCGGGCTCACGTTGAGCCGCGCCAGAGCCGCGTCCGAGCGCAGGACCACAATGGCGAAGGCCGTGCCCGTGGAGACGATCTGCGGCGGCAGAGCGGGATCAAGGTCGTCGCGATTCAGCCCGGTCAGCCGGGCCACTTCCTCGCGATCCAACTCCAAGCCAAACTCCGGGTCCGGCTGCGTCATCTCGCCAAACATTGCATGAGACTCACCGGAGTGGACGGCAAAGCGCACCGGCACCGGACCCACGTTGAGCCGAAGGGTTACGGTATCGCCCGCGAGGGTTTCGGGCACATGGAACTTGAGCACGCTGGCAGTGCCCAGCGTCGGGTGGCCGGCAAAGTTCAATTCCTCGCGTGTGGTGAAGATGCGCACACGCACTCCCTCGGCCTGCTCGACCGTTGGCGGCCTGCGCTCGATGAATGTGGTTTCAGACAAATTGAATTCGCGCGCAATCGCCTGCATCCGCTCGGTGGTCAGTCCCGCAGTGTTAATCACCACAGCCAACGGATTGCCCGCGAGCGCCGTATCGGTGAAAACGTCCACAACAAAATAGTCCAGTTCCATCGCTCCTCCTGGAGGCCTGCCGGCTTCAATCCGCTATTGCCTGCTTCCGGTTTCCTGCGACTCGGCAATTCCGGTTGGAAGGCCGTCGATACTGAAGGCGTTTTTCGCAAGCCTGTATTCCTCGAGGCCGGCCTCGCCCTTTGCTTCCGCCCATCGCGTCAGTGTGGGCCGCTCTCCGATGTAGTCAAACAGCGGCACGCCGTAGCCGCAGGAAGTTTTTACCAAGTCAATCTCAAGAACAACGATCTGCCGGGCGCCAATGCACTCCTCGTCGTTAAACGCTGAGGCAAGCAGTTCGCGATAGCCTGCGCTGCCGCGCGCCAGCATCTTGCCGCAGCCATAGAGGCGCAGAATGGTGGGCGCGCCTTCAAACGCGCAGAACATGAGGGTCAGCCGCCCATTGGCGCGCAGGTGCGCCGCTGTTTCATTCCCGCTTCCGGTCAGGTCCAAATAAGCAACGCGGCTTGCGTCGAGGATGCGCAACGATGCCCTGTCTTTGGGAGAAAGATTCACGCGTCCTTCAGCAGCCGTGGAAGCCGTGAAGAAGATGTGCTGTTGCAGAATGAATTCGCGGTGGTTTGATTCGATGGACGCGCACTGTTTGCCCGTAGACGCGGCCACCTGATCCGCTAATCACAATTCTAAGCGGTTCTCCAATTCACATGCCCATGCCAGCCACGTGTGAGGCGGCTTTTTCTTAAGGAAAAAGCCACTCAGCGGATGTGCTTTCGGGGTATGGCAATTGGAGAACCGCTGTAGCGAGGAACAGGGAATAGGGAATAGATGCTCAGTCGAATACTGTGCGGCTCATTTGTATAGGCACGCAGATTTTTCCCTGCTTGATTCAGAGCACAATCATTGGCCGGGACGGGCGGGGCCTGGCGCGGTCCAGAAACAGCCTCATGCGCAAAGCCTCGCCGCGCTGCAGGGCCACCAGCCGCATATGCCTGCGGATATGGTCGCCGTCCTTCAACAGGTTCATCTGCGTCTCGTCGAACGCGGCATCCTTCTCGAGGCGTTCAATCCGTTCTTCGATGGTGCGGCGAAACCGCGGGCTGATCTCGAAACCTTCGCTGGCTGCACAGTTGGTCATCATGGGTGGCTCCTGGGGAAGAAAAATCCGGCACCGAAAAATAATTTCTTCTGCGGACTAAAGTATTTTCTCCCTTTGCCGATGTTAGAGAAGACTCATTTCTCGCGCCAGATTACGTTGTAACGAGACGAAGGTAATTTGCTGTCCAGAAACAGGACAGATGGGGCTTCTTTTTGCCTCTTTTGCACAATTGAGACATCCGTGCAGGCAGTCTGAGCGCGTTCTAGTTTTCCGGCGCGACCGCGAAATAGCCTTTGCGGACCTGCACCTTCGCGCCGTCCCTACCGCACTGGACCAAGAGCGCGCGGAAGCTGCCGTCGATTTTGGCGTTGGCGGGCGTGTAGCTGGCCACGTACTGCGTACGTAGTTCGTCATCGATCTGCTGGAAGGCGGCCTCGAGTTTCTTGCCGTTGTTGCCAACGTCGATCAGGCGGCCGCCTGTCTCCTCGGTCATCTTTTTCATGGCCGAATAGCCTCTGTAGCCAAGGCTCGCGTAGAAGCTGCGGTCGGCAATCAGAATTGCGTAAACCATGACGTTGGACTTCTGCGCCGCGGCAATGGCCTCGTTGATCTTTGTTCGGCTGCCCGCATCCTCGCCGTCGGTGAGCAGAATAATCGCCTTGCGGCCCGTCTCCTGATTCATCTTCTGCTCGGCGGCCAGATAGACCGCGTCATAGAGCAGGGTTCCTTTGGGCTTGCCGATGGAGGGGATGGTTCCGCCGCCGGCTCCGGGGATGCCCGCCGCGCGATTGCTTCCAGGGGAGTTGATCTCGGCTTTGCTCATGGCCCGCGCCAGTTGGCGAGGGTTGTTGGTGTAATCCTGCAGCAGGTTTACGTCTACGTCGAAGGAGAGTAGAAATGCCTCGTCTTTGGGCTGAAGCACACGCTCGATGAACTGGCTGCCCGCATCCTGCTCCAAGGGCAGCACGCGGGCCTGGCTGCTCGAGGTGTCGAGCAGAATCCCAAGGGTCAGCGGCTGCTGGGTTTCGGCCACAAAGCTCTTCAGCGTCTGAGGCTGGTTGTCTTCAGAGACGACGCAATCGCCCTGGGTGAGGTGAGGAACTAGATTGCCGGCTTTGTCCTTGACGGTGAAAAACACGTTCACCAGATCAACATTCAGCTTGAGGGTCGCCACCGGCACGTCCTCGGGCGGCGCGACCGGCGCGGCGCTGACCGGGGGCGCATCCGGCGAGGGAGCAAGCTGGGCCATGGCCGGAACCAGTGCCGACAGGCCGAGCAGCAAAGCGGCAACTCCCCATAGAGGTCTCATTCCGGCCATTTTAGACGAAACTCCGAGTTTGAGGAGAGCATACCCGAACGGATTCCCGTGGGAGTGAAACCTGCGCGGTTTCGACACGTCTGATACTCTGAGGATTGCGCCCCTGTTTTTGAGTGGAGAATACCTGTGAAGCTAGGTTTAACGGCAATCGCGCTGGCTGCGCTACTGAGTTTGAGCCCGAATTCGCACCTGAGCCTGAGCATGGCGGCTTTGGCCCAACAGCAACAACCCGCCGTGCCCGATGCCCCAACGCCTCAGGCGCCGAAGCCGCTCGCGGCGGACGTGAACGGCCCGATTACTCCCGGGCAGGGCGCCGGGGACACCACGCCTGGACCTACATCGTCCTCCAATCCTCCGGGACAGCAGTCGGCGCCCACGAGCCAGGCTCCTTCCAGTCAGGCTCCCGCCAATCAGGGCAAGGATCAGGTGCAGACCACGGCTCCGGAAACACCCGCCGCCGGCGAAGGCGTTGAGTCGGTCACGAAACTTGTGGTGCGCGTAAATTTCGTCGAAGTTCCGGTCACCGTGAAGGACTCGAAGGGAAAACTGGTAGCCGGCCTCACCTACCGCGACTTCAAGGTCTTCGAGAACGATACGCGCGAGCCCATTGCCTTTTTCACCACGGATTCGTTCCCGCTTTCGATAGCTTTTGTCATCGATCAGAGCCTGACTTCCGATGTGATGAAGAAAGTGAACGACTCCCTGGGCGCTATTCAGGGTGCGCTCACGCCTTACGATGAGATCGAAGTCTTCTCCTATAACAACGGCGCGCAGAATCGCTCTGGAGGTTTTACCGGCGCACAAAGCGCACGGGTTCCTTTCGTGCTCTCCATGGCCAAGGCTGCCGGCGAAGAGATGCTGGTACCGGTTAACGACGGTCCGATGGCCGGTTGCAATATTCGCCAGAATGGCAATTGCGTAGATCCCAACATCCAGAAGGGCGGCTCGACCGGCGGGACCACCTTCATGACCATCCCCAAGGAGATTCACACCCTCAACGACGCCATTCTGGCTGCGGCCAAAGAGCTTTCGACGCGTCCCAAGGGCCGCCGCCGCATTATCTACGTCATCAGCGACGGCAAAGAGTACGGCAGCAAGGCTACCTACAAAGAGGTGCTGCGCTACCTGGAGACCAACAAGATCGCCGTCTACGGCACGCTGGTGGGCGACTCTGCACGCTGGGGCGAGGGCTACGTGAGCCGCGTCCACCTGCCGTTTTCGATGTACGACAACATTCTGGCCCGGTACATTCTGGCCACCGGCGGCGAGCCGGACGCCGAGCGCGGCCTGGACGGTATCGAGAAGAGCTACGCCAGGATCGCCGAAGAGGCGCGCAACCAGTACACACTGGGCTACTACAGCCACCAGCCGGTCATCGACGGCAAGTTCCGCAAGATCGAGGTGCGGCTGGAACGGACCGGCATGGAAGTAGTAGCCAAGCAGGGCTATTACCCCTCGGCAGAGGACATGCGCTAGGGCTGGCCCGTTTAACAGGCATAGACACGAAAGGCCTGCGCTCTCGCGCAGGCCTTTCTACTTGGACTAAATTCACTTACGCTAATTCGGCTCGACACTCGGCCAGGCTTAAATCCCCGTCACACAGAGCCTTGTGGCGCCCGCCACCTTATTTGGGCTCAACCGGAGTCGTTGGCGGCGGCGCGGGAGCTGCATTCTGCTGAACGGCCGGCGTGGGAGCAGCAGGAGGCGGGGGATCATTGATTCCCTTGAGGCCTTCCTTGAAGCCTTTCAAGCCTTCGCCTAATCCCTTGCCCAACTCCGGCAGCTTTTTGCCGCCGAAGAGCACAAGCAAAACAATTGCAATAATCAGCAGATGCGTCGGCTGAAATAGATCGCCCATGGATTCACCCTCCGCGCGTTCAGCACTCGCCGCCGCGCACTCACAGGATTAATTGTCGCACAAAGCCGGGTAGGCATGCAGAAAGTGGCGCGCAATGCCTAGTTCACCTGCGCCGGCTTGCCCAGCCTCTCGGTCACCATCGAGTAAAAAGCGCGCAGGTCTTCTTCATCGCCCACGGTAAGCCGGCGGTAGACCTTCATCAGGGGAAAGAGCCGTGAGGCGCGCACCTCAATGGCCGGAACCGCCATCGCGCCGCCGGGATACTGGGTCATCTCCCAACTGCCGGCATAGCGGCGTCGCAGCACCTCGCCCAGATAGCTGCCCCAGAGCCGCACCTCGAAGTCCAGGTCCATCTCCGGGCTCTCGCCCACCACCACTAGAATCTCGTCCAGGCCGTCGATCGATTCCGAGGTAAAGTCCAGCTTCTGCTTGAACTCACTCGAGCCCCGCTCCGTCGCCGCTCGCGCATAGCCCTCCATCATCGCCCCCAGGTCGGGGAAGCTCGATGACTCCAACCGTTTGCGCAGATCCGCAGGTTTTTTCATCCAGTTCCAAGAATAACTGTTCCGGCGGTGCATGGGGAGCAGGGACAGCAGCTCGGGGCATGAAAATGGCGCTGCAATCCTGCGATGTGGCTCGCGGCGCGGGTTTGTGGCAAACTTAGAACAGTTGTGGAGGTCGCCTTGAAGACCATCAAGATTTTAGCCCTTGCCGCGTTGCTTACTCTGAGTGCCGGCAACGCCTGCTCAACTGGACGCGAGATTTACCCTGACCCGTCACAGGCCAAGGACGACCTGGCCGCCGCTCTCAAGACCGCGGCCAGCGCCCACAAGCGCATTTTGCTGGACTTTGGCGGCAACTGGTGCCCCGACTGCCAGGTGCTGGACATTTACTTCCACAACCCGGCCAACCTGCGCATTCTTCAGGCAAATTACGTGCTGGTCCACGTGAACATCGGACACATGGACGCCAATCTGGACATCGCCGAGCGTTACCACGTTCCGCTGCAGAAGGGCGTGCCCGCGCTGGCCGTCCTCAGCGAAACCGGGAGGCTTCTCTACAGCCAAAAGGGCGGCGAGTTTGAAGCCATGAGCCGTATGGAAGCGTCGGCCGTGACCAGCTTCCTGGTCCAGTGGAGGCCGGAGCAGCCCTGCTCGGTTGTGATGGTCAACTGCTGAAGTTGGTTGTGTCAATTCCGCCCGATCAGCGGGGGCAGGTTCCGCCGGGGCTAAAGTGCTTGACGGATTCTGCTGGCTTTATACTGGGGTTAAAATCCCCACCTCCCTCCGAATCAAGGGAAATCCAAGCCATGGAGCGATCCGCATTTTCTCAGCGGCAATGTATACAAGAACCGGAATTAAAGTTCCAAAAAGTGTTCCTGCGAGAAGATGCAGAGATAGAGCCGTAACCCCTAGCTTTAGCAGAAGAATCCGGCAGGACCCTGTGAAAATGACATGCATGCAATAAATCGGGAGGGTAGCCTTGCCGAGAAATTGCACCCAACCAAATCCGAATACAGGATTAGAAGAACCGCCGGAGAAAACCACCATCGCGAGCATGACCAAGGCGAAGCCGGCCAGCCGACCGACGATACTCCAATATTGAATGCCTCCCCAGAGGCAAAGGCATTCAATGATCCCCATAGACCCAAACGCCAGCCAGGCAATCGAGGGCTGAATGCTCCGCAGGGCATTATTAGCGAATAGAATTCGTCCAAGAGCAAAGAATACCGCGAACTCAAGCACTCCCTGGATAGCCGGACTGCCTCCCGTAAAGATGAAATGCAACCCAAATGCCAGCAATGAAAAAAGAAAAAATCCCCAATCGCCCAGTTTCCCAGCTACGACGCGGGCCGCGAGTTGAATGAAGAACAGCGCGTAAAGAAACCAAAACGGAGGGATGGGATCGTAGAGTAGCTTGAGGTAATCTCCAGATGAGACTGTATGATTGACACTGCCGTTCATGAAAGTCTTTATCGCAATGAGCACTACAGCCCAAATGAAATATGGCAGAGCGACCCTGGATGCAAGTCGCCTTAGAAACTCGTACAGCGGGTATCGTAATCCCGAAAAGACATAACCGCTCAAGAAGAAGAACAGCGGCATGTGAAAAAGATAGATCCCATTATCAAGTAGCCAAAAGGTTCCCCCGCTTCCAATCAAACCCGCGTCGTGGATACCCCGCAGAGCGTGGCCAAATACTACCAGCACAATAGCAAGAGCTCGAACAGCGTCAATCCAGACGATTCTTTCGTGGCGTACAGAGGGCATATTTCCCTCCAGGTTGGAGTTCGCTGATTATATAAGATCAGGATCAGCAAAACAGGCCGAGCCCGGCACCTGATGTCAATGAATGGAAAACAGCGATCTCAACGCCAGCAACCGCGTTGCCTAATGGATGGCTTCGTGGCCTGCTCCCGGCAGGTGGGCATACCCCTCATCGACCGTGATGCAGGGATCTCCCTTCCTGAGTGACTCCTGTCGCCCGCAGAAAGCCGTTGGGGCCATCCCTCTATACTGGCGGCGCGAGTTGCTTGGTGTTCTGGTAGGTGTAGATGATGCGGTGCGCCACGGTGATGGTGGAGAGCAAGGCCAGAACCCACAGCACCGGAGCCATTGCGCCCCAGTGGTTGAACAGGGCGCCGATGATGATGAGCACAATGCGCTCCGGCCGCTCCATGAAACCCACCTTGCACTGGCCGATGAGGGCCTCGGCGCGGGCGCGCGTGTAGCTGACCATCAGCGAAGTAACCATGACGAAGGCCACCAGCACCACGTAGCGGAAACGGTTGATGCGGCCGTAGTAAACCAGCAATCCGAAAAACAGCACAACGTCGGAGTAACGGTCGATCACTGAATCGAAAAACGAGCCAAAGACGGTGACCTGATTGTTGCGCCGCGCCACGCGGCCGTCCACCATGTCGAAGATGCCGGCGCCAAAGATCACCATGCCTGCGTAAAGAAACATCCAGTCGGCGTTGGCGGCGTTGGCGTGCCCAAACAGAAACGCGGCCACGATATTGATGACCAGTCCGATGAATGTGAGCACGTTGGGCGAGATGCGGGTCAGCGCCAGGCCATGAACGATTTTGTCTAGAAGCCATCCGCAGCTGCGGCCGAAAGCGCTGGTCCAGGTCATTCGTATCTTCCCTACTTCTGTTGTGCGCCGGTGGCGTCGCCGTCCTGGCTTTCGCCTTTCGCGGCCTCATCGTGAATGGTGGTCAGTTTCAGAATCTCCAACTCGCGCTTGCCGTTGGGGGTAACGATGGTGGCAACGTCGCCCACACGCTTGCCTACGAGCCCGCGGCCAATGGGCGAGGTGGTCGAGATCAGCCCCTTCGACACATCAGACTCCTCGCTGGTCACGAGGCGGTAAACGATCTCTTCGTTTTTTGTGGAGTCGAAAACCACAACCGTCGAGCCAAAGCCGGTTCTGTCCCTGGGAATGTTCGTGAGATTCACCAGCGACAGCTCGGCCATGCGCCTTTTGAGCTGGCCCAGGCGGGCATCCACAAACGTCTGGCGCTGCTTGGCCATGTGATACTCGGCGTTTTCCGAGAGGTCTCCCATGGCCACCGCTTTCTTGATCTCAGCGGGAAGCTCGTGCTGGAGCTCGTGCTCGAGGACTTCAATCTCGGCGAGAAGCTTTTTTTTAATGTGTTCGGGCATCAATGGTCCGTGGCGGCGTGCAAGATTGGCATCGTCCGCAAGAGATGAAAGAACTTAACTTCTTATTATACGCAGGACAGGGGTCAGAGATCAGGGTTCAGGGTTCAGGGAAAGACAACGGACGCCGCGCGTATGCCTGAATCTGTGCATCCCGCCTACCCTAAGTTTGCCGGAGGCGCGTAATTCCGAGTTTAGACTCCCGGTAAATCCAGCTACGGGCGTTCCCCTGATCCCTGATTCCTGTTCCCTGTCCCCTGCTTTTCCATGAACGACTGCAGGATGAGCGTGGCGGCCACCTGGTCTACCACGCGCCGGTGTTGCTGACGGGCGTGGCCGGCTTCGTACAGAATCTGATGGGCCTCGCGCGTGGTCAGCCGCTCATCCCAGAGGTGGATGGGCAGACCGGTCAGCGTGCCCAGTTCTGCAGCAAAGGCCTGGGTTTTGGCGGCCTGAGGGCTCACGTCGCCAGAGAGATGGACTGGATTGCCCACCACGATGCCCGCGACGGAGAAGCGCCTCGCCAGCCGCGCAAGCGAACGCAGGTCGTCGCGTTGGTTGTGCCGCCTCTCCAGCGTCAACACCGGCTGGGCGGTAAGTCCTAACTCGTCCGACACGGCCACGCCGATGCGGCGGTTGCCAACGTCGAGGCCGAGGTAGCGGGGATGAAGGGTAGAATCCAGCTTTGGCTCCTGAATTTTAGTTCCTGGCTTCTAGCTTAAGCTCCCGGCGCGCGGGCGAAGAAATGCCCTAATACGGCCTGTTGCCCGTTACAATCGAAGGTAGCGAGTCTTGAGAGGGATTTCTCGCGTCTCATTAACAGGAGTGAAGGGCTAACAACAAGAAATGGCGCGCCGCAGAGGAACGAGCAGAAGAAAGAAGAGTTCTGGCGCGGTGGGAGTTTTCCGTGTCTTTATTTTTTTGCTGCTCGTTGGGGCAGGCGCGCTTGCTTGGCTTGTTTTTACGCCCTTCGGGCCGGAGACGGAGACCTTTGTCGAGCTGACGCCGGGCTCGTCGACGATACAAATGGGCCGGCAACTGGAAGCGGCAGGCGTGGTGCGCAGCCAGTATGCCTTCGATCTGATGCGCTGGGTGAGGCGGAGAACGCTCAAGGCGGGCGAGTACCGGTTCGACCATCCCGCCCCAATCACCGAGGTCTATGCGCGCATCAGCCGCGGCGATGTTTATACCCGGACGGTAGTCATCCCTGAGGGCGCGAATATCTTTGAGATCGCCGCGAGGCTGGAGCAGGCGGGACTCGGCGAGCGGAAGTTCTTTTTAGACGCGGCCAAAAGCCAGGCGGGCCTGGTGGCTGACTTGGACCCCAAGGCGGCAAGCCTGGAGGGCTACCTGTTTCCGGACACCTATCATTTTGCCCGCAAGGCAACTCCGGCCCAGATCTGCGCGGCGATGGTCAGGCGCTTCCGCGCAGTGGCCGGGCAAATTGGATTGAAGGGGAATGTGCATCGAGTGGTGACCATGGCTTCGCTGGTGGAACGGGAAACTGCCGTAGACGCACAGCGTCCGCTTGTGGCCAGTGTCTTTGAAAACCGGCTGGCTAAAAAGATACCGCTGATGACGGACCCCTCGGTAATTTACGGTCTCGAACTCGATGGGCGCTGGCGCGGCGCAATATACGGGAACGATCTGAAGCTCAATACGCCTTACAACACATATCTGCACACCGGCCTGCCGCCGGGGCCGGTGGCCAACCCCGGCCTGCGTTCGTTGCGCGCGGCCATGACGCCGGCAAGGACTGACTATCTCTACTTTGTGGCCGCAGGGGCCAATCCGCAAGGAGGGTCGCTGTTTTCCAGCACCATTGAGGAGCATGCGCGCGACGTGGCCGGTTACCGGCACGCAATGAGAAAGGCAGGTGACCGATGAAAACAAGCCATCGTCGTGCTGCCGCCGCAATGCTCATCGCGCCGCTCCTGATGCTTTCCGGGTGCCTGTGGACCACGCGCAGGCTGCCCATTCCCAAGCCGCCGTCGATCACTCGGACGGTTACTCCAGGCGAGTTGGTGGAGCGGCTCAACCAGAGCTGGGCCGCACTCGACAGCCTCAACGCCACTGTCGAACTTCAGGCAAGCGTACTCAAGACCACGGAAGGCACAGCCAGGGACTACACCACGTTTCGCGGGCACATCCTGATACGCAAGCCGGAGATGCTGCGGGTTCTGGGGCAGGTTCCTGTGCTGGGCACGCGCATGTTTGACATGGCCAGCGACGGAAAGAACTTCACTCTATTCATCCCGTCAAAGAGCTTGGCGGTTAAGGGTGCGAACGACCTGAAGAAAAAGTCCACCAGCCAGATAGAAAACATGCGCCCGGGATTCTTTTTCGACGCCATGGTGGTGCGCGGGCTGAAACCGGACGACCTGTACGCGGTGGTGGCGGATTCGGAAACGGTGGAGGACGCGGCCAGGAAACACCTGTTCACCGTCCCGGAATACGTTCTCAGCATCAGCCGCCGCAAACCGGGCACTAACGAACTGACGCCAGTGCGTGTAGTGACCTTCCGCCGCGACGATCTGATGCCCTATCAGCAGGATATATACGACAGCGCAGGCAACCTGGAAACCCAGGTTGACTATGCGAACTACCAGGATTTCGATTCCGTGAGGTACCCCACCACCATCACCATCAAGCGCCCGCTTGAGGAGTACCAACTCGTTCTGACGGTCGAGAGCGTGAAGGAGAACATGACGCTCTCCGACGACCAGTTCCAGATCAAGATCCCCGAGGGCACCAGAATTCAGAACCTGGAATAACTTAAAGTCTGTTTGGGCTAACTAGCTGTGTTAGTATCCCGGCAAATGCAAACACCGCATTTCAGGGGAGCCAGACATGGAAAGCAACCTTCGCCCGCTCACTCTCGGTGAGATTCTGGACCGTACCGCCCAGCTCTACCGCACGAATTTTCTGCTGTTTGCTGGGATATTTTCCGTTTACGCTGCCGCATTGCTGGTGCTGGGCATGGTGCAGATCGGCCTGAGCGAACTGCTCAAGGCGCGGCACGTGGCCGGAATGATGCTATGGCTAATTGTCTTCTCTGTCTTGGTGTTATGGCCGGTCATGATTCTGATGCTGGGCGTTTGCACGGCTGCCATCAGCCGCGCTGTGGCCTGGGTCCACCTGGGCGAACCGGCCACCATCCGTGGCGCTTACAAGAGCATCCGTCCACGCATGGGCCGCTATCTGTGGCTGATGGCGATTGTCTACTTCAGGGTTTGGACGCCGTTGGCGGTGCTCTACGCAACCTTTCTCGGTTTCGCCGCCCACTACGGAGCTTTCCGTGGCATGGCCACTCAACCCGGTATCGCCGCTCAACCTGCATTTGCAAACAACCCACAGGAGGCGATAGTTTTCCTCGGCGTTATGGCGATCATTGGCCTGCTCATGCTCCCCGCTACTATTTACGCCATCCTGATGAGCCTGCGGTACTCGCTGGCGGTTCCGGCCTCCGTGGTGGAGGACCTGAAAGCCCGCAAGGCGATCCGGCGCAGCATTGAATTGGCCAAAGACTCGTGGGGACGCATCATCCTGCTTGCGCTGCTGGTTTTCGTTATCAAGTTCATGCTGGTCATGGTTACTCAGGCCTTTGTCTTCGTGGCGGCCTTCAAGCATCCTGGCCAGATGCCAGGGCCGGGAACGCAGGCGCTCTCGCAGGTCCTCGGCTTCTTCACCAACAGCTTCCTTGGGCCGATCTGGGCCGCCGGCATTACGCTCTTCTACTATGATCAGCGCGTGCGCAAGGAGGGGTACGACATCGAGTGGATGATGCAGGCCGCGGGATTGACCGTGCCGCAGCCGGCAGCCGCCACAGCCGAGCCATGGCTCGCTCTGGACGCACACTTTGAGCCGCCGCCCGCTGCGCAAGACCCGGGGAGCAAGCATGAATGAGACGCTGCACCCTTCCACGCTTGGCGAGATTCTCGACCGCACCGCCCAGCTTTACCGCGCGCGTTTCATGGTCTATCTCGGCATCGCGCTGGTTCCCACTGGAGCTATGCTGGTGCTGGTCTTTCTCTTTGGACTGTTCGCCGCCTTGTTCAAAGTGCGCGGAATTACATCCCACTTACCGGATACTGCATATTCTCTTTTCGCACTCTTCGGCCTAGGCATCGTAGCGGTGGCTCTGCCGGTTTTGCTGGCGGCGATGGTGCTCTCCGCGGCAGCGATGAACCATGCCGTCTCCCGCGCCTATCTCGGTGAAACGGCCACTATCCGCGACGCCTTCAAAGCCGTCTGGCGGCGCGGCTGGCGTTACCTCGGACTTTATCTGCTGCAAGGCTTTACGCAAGGCCTTATTATCAGTGTGATTCCCGTCATTTTCTGGACTGTATTGACCTTTGTGTTAATTCTGTTTGCACTTCTGATGGAGAAGTCTGGAATGGCTGGTAGGGAGGAACGCTTTCTCATCTACCTGACTGCCGTTCCGGTCGTGACTGCCTTGATCTGTTACGGGATCTGGCTGCTGCTGCGGCTTTCGCTGGCCTTTCCCGCTGCGGTCATCGAACAGATCGGACCATGGTCCTCACTCAAACGTTCTTCGGCTTTGAGCAAAGGAGCCAATGGGCCCATCTTTCTGCTGAATATGCTGGTCGGCATCCTCGGCTGGGTGCTCTCGATGGGAATCATAATCCCTGCAGCGTCTTTGCTCTCCCTGATTCCTGGCTTGCACGGCGCGCAACACACACAAGCCGCCGAATTCGCGATGGCCCTGATCGTCTACGGAGCCGCCTTTGCTGTTCTGGCTCTCATCCAGCCGGTATACGGCATTGCGCTGGTGCTCTTCTACTATGACCAGCGCATTCGCATGGAGGGCTTCGACATAGAGTGGATGATGCGCCAGGCGGGGATGGTGGCCGCGCCGACGCCGGTGCCGGAGGCCGCGCCATGGTTGCCGACCACACCCCGCAAGGAACAGACTCCCCAGCATCCAGCCGTCTCCGAAGCTGATGCGATTCCCGAACCGCAAACGGACGCGATGAATCAGCCGGAGAAACTGAATGACCGCAACGAAGCCCAACAAGGAGAATGAACCATGAACGCACCCATCCAGCCCGCGATGCCCTACCCAATGACCTTCGGCAAGATTCTCGACCGCATCTTCGGGCTCATGCGCTCACAACTCAAGCTCTTTATCGCCGTCTCCACCGTGCCCGCGGTTGCCATGGTTCTGATGATGGCTCTGTTTTTCGCGATTGCCTTCATCCCCATCTTTTCGCAACTGCCCAAGCAGCCCGATCCCGAGCAGATGTTTCGCCTTTTTCTGCCATCGATGTTTTTCATCATGCCACTGAGTTTGGTGGTCTTTGCCCTCTATCTGGCTGCCTCCATCCACGCCGCGATGCAGGCCAATCTGGGCATTCCGATCACTTTCAGCGACGCTTATCAACTGGCCTGGAAGCGCATTGGCCGCTACCTCTGGCTGATGTTACTGATTTACCTCATTGTCTTTCTTCCAATGCTGGTGATCGAGTTAGTGATGTTTGGCGGGATGGGGCTACTCACCGCCGGCCACACAGAGTTCTCGCCCGGGTTCTTTTTCCTGATTCCGCTGGAAGCGCTCTTGTTCATTGCCGCCCTTGTCTACGGCGTCGTCATCGCGATGCGCCTCTCGCTGGCCTTTCCCGCCTCGCTAGCCGAGGATTTGACGGCGCGCGCCGCCCTCCGCCGCAGCGGCCAGTTGACCCAGGGCGCAAAGGGACGCATCTTTTTGGTTTTGCTGGTAATCTATGCCCTCGGCTACGCGGCTGAAATGGTCGGCATCATGGCGCTGGGAGCGGTCATCGGAATCGGCGCTCTGGCAATGGCGGCCTGCGGCGTCCAAATGCCCTCCGTGGCGGGCACCATTGGAATCGTGCTGGCGTCGCTATGCTTCGTCGCCTTCCTCTATCTGTGGATGGCGCTGCTCTGGTCCGCCTTCTCCGCTTCCTTCGCCGTTCTCTATCACGACCAGAAGCTGCGCAAGGACGGCCTCTTGCCTGTGCCTTTGCCGCCTGTGGAGGGTCAGGCTTGACGGCTCGTTTTCAACTCGCCGGTATGGCGCTGGCCGCCTCCCTTGCCGCGCTCCTCGGCGCGTCAGCGGCTTGCAACGCTGCTGACGCGTCGGCTGCCTCTGCTCAGCCAACGAGCAATGGACGCGAGGCAACGCTGGCTGATTACCGCCAGCATCTTGTCGAGCTGAATGTGGTCGTTGTCGCCTGCGCTAAAGCACGTGACGCGAAGACCTGCGATCCCGCGCTCGCGGGGCAGAACGACCATGTGCCGCTTGGCAATGCGCCTAATGCGGAACGGCGGCTGGTGCGCTACAACTGGCTGCGCGTGCTGCTCTTGAAGGCTCAGTCAAAAGACGAGACGCCGGAAAAGGCGCAAGACAAAGGCAATCCTCCAAACGAAAATCAGGACAAAGCACAGGCCAAGCCCGCCGACGGCGCTGAACAGCCTCCCGCACAGGAAACGACGCGCCCGCCCAAGCCAACCACCAGCGAGCTTTTGCAAGCTGCCGAAGCGCGCCTGACACAGGACATCGCGCAGGCAGACGCGATGGCGGCTGGCCCGGCTGCGGGCACGACCGATTACGCGAACGAACGCATCACGATGAAGCAAGTGCTCTCAGGCCGTGACTTTCGCAATCTGGAAACGTCCACGGCGCGCGATACGTTTCTGGAAAAGCTGGGCGAATGGCTCAACCGGCTGTGGGAAAGCGCCGCTGGGCTCCAGGCGCGTGCGGCCTGGGTGGGGCGGGTGATTGTATGGGGATTCATTCTGGCGGTGTGCGTGGGGCTGGCGTGGGGGTTGTTGCAATTGGAACGTCGCTGGCGCATACGGCTGGTGCCGGAGAGCGACGGACCGGCCGCCGGAGCCGCTTCGGCCCGCGACTGGCAATTGTGGCTTGCCGACGCGCGCAGCGCCGCCGCCGCCGGCCAATGGCGCGAGGCAATTCACTTTGTTTATTGGGCGACAATTTCCAGGCTCGAATCCAAACGGCTGTGGCCCGCCGACCGGGCGCGCACTCCTCGCGAGTACCTGGCACTGGTGGCGTCGGAAGACCCGCGCCGCGCTGGATTGGCCACACTCACCGGCAGCTTTGAGAGGACATGGTACGGCGGACGGGCCGCGGGCAAAAGCGACTATTCGCAGGCCGAAGAACTTGCCAACGGACTGATCTCGGGGAACAGCGCGACGGGCGTTGGAACCACCAAAGGCGGCGCGCAATGACCTTTCTCTCCTCGCTCGATGCCAAGGACCGCAAGCTGCTGATGTGGTGCGTGGGAATTGCGATTACGCTGGCCGTGGTGACCGGCTTTCTTCTGCCCAACGGAAACGACAACGACAATCCTCTGCCCTCTTCTTACCTTGCCGGTCAGCACGGCGCTCGCGCCGCATACGAGACTCTGCTTCGCTCTAATTATCCGATTGAACGCTGGGAGCAGCCGCTGAGTGATCTGGCTGCGACGGCTGGCCCGGAGACGGTGGTCATCCTTGCGCAACCTTACTCCCGCGAGCCGGACGACATCAAGGCAGTGCGCATGATCGTCGAGCGTGGCGGCCGCGTGCTCTCGACCGGATACTGGGGCGGATTCATCTTGCCGGGTGAGGCCAGCGAACCGCCCAGAGAATTCAACTTTGCCGCGTGCAAGCTGGAGCCTGAGGGGCTGGATGAGCTGGCCGGGTCCGGCGAGGCGTGGATGGTTCTCCACGCTGACTGGCGGGTGGGCAATCCCGCTGAGCGCGTCGAGTACAGTTGCGCCGGAAATCCCGCAGTGGTTGAGTACGACTGGGGCAACGGGCACATCGTCTGGTGGGCGAGTTCGACGCCGTTGGAAAACGGTTCGCTCAGCCGTGCGCACAATCTTGATCTGCTGCTGAATTCGCTGGGGCCGCGCGCGGGCCACCGCTTCTATTGGGATGAGTCGCTGCACGGCGACATTCGCTCCACATGGAGCTATGCCGCCGGGCCGGCGCTCACCATGTTGTGGATTGGTTTGGTTGTGGTCGCGCTGTTGATTGTGCTCAGCTTCAGCCGGCGCAGCGGGCCGGTGCGCGATCTGCCTCCGCCGGCGCGAGCCACGCCTATCGAATTTCTTGAGGCGCTGGGCTCGCTCTACCGCAACGCCGGAGCCGCATCGACGGCTGTCTCGGTTGCATGGGAGCGGTTTCGCCGCCACAGCTTGCGGCTTTGCGGACAAAAGGGAAGCAAGATGAGTGCGGCAGAGCTGGCAACGGTGATTCGCCGGCGCTTTCCGCTGGCTGACGAGAGCCTGGAAGCCGACTTGGCCGCTTGCGAAGATGCCGCGTGGGCCGAAATGGCTAATCCCCGACAGGCGCTCAAGCTGATCCAATTGCTGCATGGGCATTATGAAAAGTTGATGGAAGCGGCCAGGCCGGGCAACGAGACAGGCAACCAGGCCGCGCAATCTGAGAAGATTCAACCTAAACAGCAGGAAAGGGCTTCATGAGCCAGGAAAACAATCTCGAAGTTACGCACGATGCAAATCAAAACGCAAAAGGTGTGGAAGGGTTGCGCGCGACCAGTCAGCTCATCGCCCACTCCCGCGCGGAGCTGGGCCGTGTGATCTCCGGCCAGAATGAGGTGATCGAGGAAGTGCTGATCGCCGTTCTCTGCCAAGGCCATGCGCTGCTGGAGGGCGTGCCGGGTATTGCAAAGACGCTGATTGTGAAAGCCCTAGGCCGGCTGCTTGGCCTCGGCTTCCAACGAGTGCAGGCCACGCCTGACCTAATGCCTGCCGACATTCTGGGCACTACGATTTTGCGCCCAGGCTCAGTAGATTTTGCCTTCCACGCCGGGCCGGTCTTCACTGACCTGCTGCTTGTGGACGAGATCAACCGTATGCCGCCGCGCACCCAGGCTGCGCTGCTGGAATGTATGGAAGAGCGGCAGGTGACGAGTGACGGCGTGCGCCGAGCGCTGCCGAGCTGGTTTACCGTTTTCGCCACCGAGAACCCGGTGGATTTTGAAGGCACGTACCCTCTGCCCGAAGCGCAACTGGACAGATTTCTGCTCAAGATTCGCGTGGCTTATCCCACAGAAGCTGAAGAGCGGCAAATTCTGGAGCGGCACCATGCGGGCTCGGGCGCGGGGCTGCTGGAAGACGCGAAGATTGCGCCGATTCCGGATGGGTTGCTGGCCGCGGCGTGTGCCGAGGTGCGGGCGATTCGGATTGAGCCGGAGCTTTACAACTACATTCTGGCGCTGGCGCGGCGCACACGGGAGTGGCCCACGCTACTGCTGGGCGCAAGCCCTCGCGCGGCGTTGAGCGTGATGCGCGTGGCGCAGGCGGCGGCAGCGTTCGATGGCCGCGACTACCTGGTTCCCGACGACGTAAAGCGATCCGTGAAGCCGGTACTACGCCATCGGATTATGTTGAAGCCCGAGGCTGAACTGGAAGGCTTCGACGCTGACCGCGTGCTGGCCGATGTGATGGCCGCCGTGCCGGTACCGAGACAATGATTCCACCCTCACTCTGCCCTCGCCGGGTGAGCGCTGTCTGCGAGCGGCGCCGCCGCTGGGCTTTCGGGCTGACGGCGCGCGGCATTGGGCTGCTGCTGGCGGGCTTCATCTGGCTGGTTCCGGGCTTCTGGGATTGGCGGCTGGCCTGGGCGATGCCGGCCTGGGACACGCTGGTGCTGATCTTCGCGCTGATTGATGGTCTGCGCCTGCCCACTGCCGGCGAATTGGTTGCGAGCCGCTCATGGTCGAATGCGCCGGCCCTCGACAGCGAAACCGAGATCGAGCTGACGGTAGAAAACCGTGGCCGGCTCATTGTCGAATGCCGATTGGTAGACGATCTGCCGCCGGCCCTGGTTGCAGAACCGGCAACGCTTCGGCTCACCGCGTTTCCGCGCGCGCCTGCTTCGCTCCGCTATCGCGTGGAACCAAAAGAGCGCGGAGACTGGCTGACGGGCTGGCTCTACGTGCGCTACCGTTCGCCGTTGGGATTGGCCGAACGCTGGGCTATGGCGCCGCTCACGCAGACGGTGCGCGTTTACCCAGTTCTGCGCGGCGGGGAAGAGCAGCAAATCTTTCTCGCACGCAGCCGCCAAATCGATCTGCAACTGCGCCGGTCGCAACTGCGCGGACTTGGCCGCGACTTCGAGAGCTTGCGCGACTATCGCGAGGGTGACGACCTGCGCGACATCTGCTGGACGGCCACGGCGCGGCGTGGCACTCCCATCACTCGCCAGTACCAGACCGAGCGCAGCCAGCCGGTTTGGATCGTGCTCGATTGCGGCAGGCTGATGCGGGCGCGCGTGGCTGTTTCACTGTCAACGAAAGAGCCCGGCCCTGCGCCAAGCCACTCCAAGCTCGACTATGTTTGCACGACGGCTGTGGCGCTGGCACAACTGGCGCTTTACTCCGGCGACCGCGTGGGCCTGTTGGCCTACGGGCAGAACATTCAGCAGCGGCTTTTGCCTGGTCGCGGCGCGGCCCATCTGCGGCAGCTTATCGAATCGCTGGCGCAGTTGCGCGCAGAACCGAGCGAGGCTGACCATCTGAGAGCCACGGCCACGTTGAATCGGCTGCAACCACGCAGGTCTTTGATTCTGTGGGTCACCGATTTGGCTGAGACCGCGATGCGCCCCGAGGTGATCGACGGAGCGCTGCAACTGCTGCGCCGCCACGTGCTCTTGTTTGTGGCCATGGCCCAGCCGGAGGTGGAGCTAATCGCGCAGGCGAGGCCCAGGAACGTGGAGCAGATGTTTCGCGCCGCAGCAGCGCAGGAGATGGCCGGCCGACGCGAACTTCTGCTGGCGCGGCTGCATGAGCAGGGCGCGCTGACCTTTGACCTCAATCCCGCGGCTCTCACCGCGTCGGTGCTGAATCAGTACCTGACGGTGAAGGAACGGGCAATGGTATAGGAGTAGAATTCTCATCACGGGAGAAGACAATGAGCAGGTCGAGACCGATGAGGAATGGGCCCATAAGGTGCACTGCATTCATCTGTTCCACGGCGCTCCTTGTATGCCTGACAGCGTGTTCCAAGGATAATGTGCGGAGTTACAAGGAAGATGTGCAGAATTATCTGGACAAGCTGAAAGCGAACAACGATAACCCCGCAGAACTTCCTCAGCCCGCGCCGCTGCCAAAGCCGGAAAAAAATGGAAAGCCGGGGAAACATGTAAAAGCGCCGGACCCGCTGCTTGACGCCACCCAGGGGGATCTCGCGGAGTACCTGCGCGGCAAGCTGCTCGCGCTCAGTCCCAGCGACGGAATCAACGACAATATCGAAGTCCGGTTCGATCCGTCCAGCAGCACATTGACCATCATTCAACCCGGCAGCCGCTGCGATCAATTTCTGAATGCGCTCGACACCAACAACGTCTATTGGGATGTCTTCGACCCCAGCGACCCCGACAACAAACGCGAACCGCTTCTGCGGCTTACGGCAACTTCGGTGAGCGGCAAGAAGGCGAGAGCCTGCTTTGACACGAAGAGCCATCCCGAGCAGGGGCTCAATACAAACCGGGTTCGCCTGCTTTTTTCCTTTGCAAAATCGGAGCAGATTTCCGGCTTCCAGGACAAGATGATGAAGGTAATGAAGAAGCTGATTGTCCTGTCAGGCGGCGCGCCGGAGAGCGACATTTTTCATCCGTCCAGCAGCAGCGCCAGCTCCGGCCACAGGTAGCCCGCCCCTCGGCGAACCGAAGGGCGGGGTGAGCGTGGGTTGAGAAGAACTATTCCGCAGCTTTGGCGGCGGGCTCGGCGGCCGGGGCTTCTTCCGTGGCTTCGGCCACAACCGTGACCTTCACGTGAGCAGTGACTTCGCGATAGAGCTTGATGGCCACGCTGAACTCGCCCACGCTCTTCAGCGGCTCGTCCAACTGGATTTTGCGGCGATCAATCTCGAAGCCTTTGGCTTCCAGCGCGGTGGCAATATCGGCCGATGTAACGGAGCCGAAGAGATGGCCGGCCTCGCCAGATTTGCGGGTGAAGTCGAGCGCGACGGGCTCCAGCTTGATGGCCAGCGCCTCGGCCTGCGCCTTCTCTGTGGCGGAGCGGCGGTCGGCGGCATTCTTCATTTGCTCGACGACAGCCTTGTTGGCTAGGGTAGCCTGCATCGCCAGCTTGCGCGGCAGCAGGAAATTGCGACAGTAGCCGTCGGCCACTTTGACCAGATCGCCGCGGTGGCCCAGGTTAACTACGTCTTCCTTCAGAATTACTTCCATGACTAATTCTCCTGTGTGCGGGCTGCCGCCGTGGGTGCTCTTGTCCTATTGGACAAAGAGTTGAGCCAAAGCGGGCCGCACCCGGTTCTAGATCGGCATCCACAATATAGCCTTCCGCCAAATCAGCTCCACTCACTGCGAGTGGGTGTGAGCCGGCGGAACGGCAGCCGAAGGTTAGTGCCGTGTGGCAAACGGCAGCAGAGCGATATTCCGAGCCTGCTTGATGGCGCGAGTCAGACGGCGCTGGTGCGTGGTGCAAACGCCTGTGAGCCGCCGGGGCACGATCTTGCCGCGCTCGGCCACAAAGCCTTGCAGAAGGCGCACATCGCGGTAAGGGATCGCATCGATCTTCTCGGTGCAGAACTTGCAGACCTTCTTGCGGCGGAAGAACTTGCCGCGGCCGCCGGGACCACCGGATGGCCGTCCGCCGCCAGGCCGTCCGCCGGAGCGGGGACCAGAGCCGGAGCCGTGTCCGGAACCCGAACCTGGTCCGGAACTCGAAACCGGGCTGGATTCCGAGCCGGAACCGACTTGGGGAGTTGCTGCTGCGCTCGTCTCGGGCACCTTTGCTTGAGTCTCTTCAGACATGCTGTTTCCTCTTCACTCTCTTGGGTTCCGGAAAGCATCCATGGGCGCAGGCCGGAACGCTGGATCGGGCCGCAGCCGACGCCCCAATCAATGGGGGAGGCGGCGACAATTCATGACAAGCTGTGCTTAGACGGCCTGAACCGGCTCAGCGGCGACAGGGACCGGTTCCGCCACAGGAGCAGGCGCAGCAACCGCAACCGGCGCAGGCGCAACGGCCTGAGCAGGAGCGGCTACGTTCGCGCTCCGGCGGACTCCGCGCAGAGCCTTTACCTTGGCCAGACGCTTCTCTTCCTCGTCGATGCGCACGGTGATGAACTTGATCACCGGCTCAGTGACGCGCAAGCGGCGCTCGAGCTCCAATACCACCGCGCCATTGGCCTCGATGGTGAGCAGAACGTAGTTGCCGTCGTTGAACTTGCGCACCATGTAGGCGAGCTTGCGCCGGCCCATCTTCTCGACGGTCTTCACCACACCGCCACCATTGGTGACGTTGGTGGAAAAGCCGGCGATCAGCTTGTCGATATCTTCTTCGGCCGCATCGGGCCGAACAATGAACATAACTTCATACACACGGGACATCCTGTTTCCTTTTCCGCTGGAGTAACTTAGCCCCCAGCCCTCAACACTCAATTCACAGTCCAAAAGATCTCAGTTTGCAGCATTTTCTAGTTCTGATCCCTGATCCCTGATCCCTGATCCCTGTCTTCTTTGCGGTTGAACTCGTTCATCGCGGCTGCCGGTCCCAGTTCGAGAATGCGCCGTGTAGCGGTTGCCACCCGGTCCAGCACTTCGTCCAGCACCGTCAAATCCGCCTTGCGCATGGGCGAGAGCAGATAATCCCTGCCGGGACGCTTGCCGCCGCCTGCCTCAATGGCCTCAGGAGGCAGGTCGAGTCCCACGCCAATGCGCAGTCGCAACCACTCCTGAGAACCCAGGGCGCCGGTCACGCTGCGGGCTCCGTTGTGCCCGGCCGGCGATCCCCGCTCCCTGATCTTGAAGGTCCCCAGCTTCAGGTCCAGCTCGTCGTGAATCACGAGCAAATCCTGGACCGGGTCCACCTCAAACTCGTGAACCAGCGCGGCCACAGCCAGCCCGCTCAGGTTCATAAACGTCTCCGGCTTGGCCAGAACCACTTCGCGCCCTGCTATGCGGCAGGTTGCGGTAGCGGCCTTCGATCGCCGGTTCTGAACCACAACGCCCTCTTGCTGGGCGATGCGGTCGATGGCCATGAACCCCGCGTTGTGCGGGGTCCACAGATACTCCAGGCCGGGATTGCCCAGCCCCACCACTAAAAAGGGGCCACGGCGCTCCACGCGTTCACTTGCTTCGGCCAAGGCTTACTTCTTCGCCCCAGCACCGGAGTCTGACTTCTTGGCTCCAGCATCGGGCTTCTTGGCCGCATCTTCCGTCTTGCCGCCCTTCTTGGCGACCTCCGGCTCGGCCGTTGCAGACACTGCAGCAGCAGCTGCTGCTGCTGCTGCCTCAACCTCGGCAGCCGTCGGCGCTTCTTCGCGGATAGAGACTACGTGGGCCACGGTCGCGTCCTCGGCATTGAGGTACTTGATCTTGTCCGAGTGCGGCAGGTCGCTGACGCGCAGCGCGCCATGCATTTCAAGGTGGCTGACATCCGCATCAATGTGGCTGGGAATGTCCACCGGCAAGCACTCGATTTCAACCTCGCGCAATACCTGGTCGAGGATGCCGCCGGCAGTCTTGACGCCTAGCGGAATACCGAGCAGCTTGACGCGCACGCTGACGCGCAAGGTCTTGTCGAGAGCGATGCGCTTGAGGTCGATGTGGATCAACTTGTCGTTGATCGGCTCGCGCTGCCAGTCGACGATCATGGCCTTGGCCGCGGACTGGCCGGCAACTTCGACATCGAAGATCGTGTTGTGCCCGGTCTCGGAGAAAAGAATCCGGGAAATCTGCTTGGGGTCTACCTCGATGGCCACCGGATCGTGCCCCGGGCCATATAGCACGGCAGGAATCTTGCCCGCGACACGCACGCGGCGCGCGGCATTCTTGTTGAACTTGCCCTCACGGGGCTTGGTTACGACTACTTCTGACATTCGGTCTCTCGTTTCCTATTTCGGGCACGAACGTTTGAGGTCCGCTCCCTTTGTGAAGGCCAGTGGTCAGGGTCAGTGGACAGTGGTCAGTAAAAGCTGCCTGCCTGCCGCCTGTCGCCAACTACCAGCTAATTGGTTAAAGATGCTGATCACTGAACACTGTTCACTGACCACTCAAGAAAACAGCGTACTCACGCTGGTTTCCATGTGAATGCTCTCGATAGCCGCTCCCAGCAGGCCGGCGATGGAAAGCACTTTAATCTTGGGCAACTTCTGCGCCGCCTCGCGCAGCGGAATGGTGTTGGTAACTACAACCTGTTCCAGGCGCGAGCTGGCGATGCGGTCGATGGCCGGCCCGGAAAGCACGGCGTGGCTGGCGCCGGCGTAAACGGCGGCCGCGCCGGCGTCGTAGAGAGCGTCCACGGTTTTCACCAGCGTGCCGGCGGTGTCTATGATGTCGTCGATGATGAGGCAACTCTTGCCCTTCACGTCGCCTACAACGTTCATGACTTCGGCGACGTTCAGGTCGGTGCGGCGCTTGTCCACAATGGCCAGCGGCGCTCCCACCTTCTGCGCGAAGAACCGGGCCCGCTCCACGCCGCCGGCGTCGGGCGAAACCACGATCAGATTCGGCAGGTTGAGCTCGCGGAAGTAGCTCACCAGCACCGGGCTGGCGAAGAGATGATCGACGGGAATGTTGAAGAAGCCCTGAATCTGCGCGGCGTGCAAGTCAACGAAAAGAGCGCGGTTGGCTCCTGCGGTGGTCAGCAGGTCGGCGATGAGCTTGGCGCTGATGGCCACTCGGGGACGGTCCTTGCGATCCTGGCGGGCATAGCCGTAATACGGCACGACCACCGTGATTCTGGCCGCCGAGGCCCGCTTGAGCGCATCGATCATCACCAGCAGTTCCACCAAATGCTGATCGACCGGGTAGCAGGTGGGCTGAACAATAAAAACATCAACGCCGCGCACGTTCTCGAGCAACTGGAAATAAACTTCGCCGTCGGCAAAGCGCTGTATTTTGGCTTCGCCCACCGGCACGCCGATGTGGCGGCCAATCTCCTCGGCCAGAGGCCGATTGGCGGTGCCGCTGAAGAGCTTGAACCGTTTGTCCTCGCTCAGGTTACGGCTCCGTTTGCGCTCGATGGCCGGTTTGGCATCTTTCGCGCGGGCAGCAGCATCCGCCGGGGCTGCGGCTGGCACGGTTTCCAACGGCGCGGACTCTTTGCCCGCACCGTCGCTCACCGTCTTCGGCCCGTCTTCCGGCTGTTTGTCTTCGATCGCTACCGTCATTGTTTCCGCTTCCATCTCCGAATTCCCTCCAAGCTGGTTGGCTTTGGCTGTTTCCGGTTTCCGCACTTCAAAAGAACCTGGCTGGGCGACCAGGATTCGAACCTGGACAAGTGCCTCCAAAGGGCACTGTCCTACCATTAGACGATCGCCCAACTCAACAACCGTGGCGAGTCTCTCGCGCTGAATAGACGGCTGTCAACCTGTTTACGGCAGAAGCATTTCGCCCCAGTATTTCGTGCGCGGCAGGGTACGTGTCAGAGTGCTCCGCACTTCTGCTTCTCGGAGCTGTTCCTTTAGCCGGGCCTGGGCTGCTTCCGCATCTCCGCGGGTCAGATACAACCCGAAGAGCGCCGAACCGGACCCGGACAGCGAGGCATGGAGGGCTGCCTCCGGTGTGCCGAAGCCCAAAAGTATGCGCTTGATCTCTGCAAGGGAAGGATGCTGGGGAAAGACTACGCGTTCAAAGTCGTTCTCGATCCAGCTCGTAATCCCGGTGCGGACAAGCGCGGACTCTTGTGGTCCGGCCAGGTTCTCTCCGTTTGGGAGAACACCGGAGGAGCCAACTCCCTGCCGTCCTCTCGGGATTCCTCCCGCAAAGACGCTGGCATAGGCGCGGCTCAACTCTTTTAGTTTATCTGCACTGGCCTCGGCGGTCAAACCCTCGGCCGCGCAGAGAGCGTCCCAGGCGCTGAAGGCTCGAGGTGTCGAGACCCCCACTTCGGGAGTTGCGACCACGCACCAGACCGGCTCAAAGTCCGGCAGTGGATAGACCTCCTGCCCCCGATCGAGTCCAAGAACGGCGCCGCCAATCAGAAACAGCGGCACATCGGAGCCGACTTTGGCCGCAATCTCCAGTCGTTGCGCGGGCCAGCAATCCCAAGTCCCAGAAACGGGATCTCCACCCCAAGGACGAAGACCTGTCCGTGGGGACCCCGGACCTGGGGCACCCGGTTGACTTGCTGACTCGCTGACCTGCCGACTCGCGATTCCCAGTTCCGCCTCCAGTCCCACCAGCGCGGCGACGGCATTGGCTGATCCGGCTCCCAATCCGCCCTGCACCGGCAAACGTTTTTCAATATGGATTTCAACTTCCGCCGTTGTTCCGAGCGCCTCCAGCGCCAACGCGGTCATCTTCCAGGCGGTGTTGCGGGCGTCCGTGGGAACGCGGCTGTCATTTGAAGTCAGCTTCAGCGCCGTCACGGCGGCGGGACGAGCCGCAACCGTTACCAGGTCATAAAGCTCCAGCGTCTGGTAGACAGTCGCCAGCGCATGGAAGCCGTCGGGACGCGGCGCGCCGATTCCGAGGCCAAGGTTGATCTTTGCGTGTGAACGTACGGCTGTAGGCATACCGCTTCATTGTAGAGCCGGACTGGCCGAGCGGACATCAGCGTCCGCATGGCAACGGGCAACTCCCCCCGGCACCCGGTATGATCCACCCTCACAGACTCTTAATGAGGAAAGCTGAGATGCGTATAGCGATTCGCGGGAAGGCGCTCCTTGTGGGCGTGTGCATGTTGGCTGGCGCCGCAGGTTGGGCCCAGCAAAGTCAGAAACCGGCTGCCCAGTCAAAGGTCTCGCCTGACCTGGCCGTAACCTTTGCCACGGATTCAAGGTCGGCGCAAAGATAACGGTAAAGTGATTCCGTCGTGCCGCGTCATGCCGATTGCGTTGTCCCCGACCCAGCCTTCCAACCCGCCGCCTATGTATTGCGCGGAGTGCGGCTGTGAGGTTGATCCGGCCGCATGGCTCTGCGCAACCTGCGGCAAATCGCTCCATGAGCCGGACGCTATGACCTTGGTGTGCCCGGTCACACCCGCAACATCGAAGAGCACAAAACCGGATCTAATCATCGGTGCGAAGATATTCGCTATTGTTGGGTTTGTGGGTTTCATTATCTTGCATATTGCTTACGTACGCATTTGATTCCCGCAGAAAATCCAGGACATCCATTTGGCTCGCCCTTGGCTGTATATTGCGTTGCATTTCTTTTCATCCTTTGGGTTGTCGTTACCGACCGACCGTAACGGCGTTGCCATGCTTGGATAATGCAGGGAGACGCCGTGGCGGAGGAGACAACTTAGAGAAGAGGTCGGTTGATGTGATTTCTCCAGTGAAGGACTGTCGCCGGTTCCTGATTCTAAATAAACAAAATTCTGGTGCCGAAGAAGGGACTGTAATCCTATAAGTTGTAAACTATTGAAAATAAGCATAGTAAATTTTCACGGGAAGGAATTGTAAGGTATTTGTAAGGTAAATGTGATATTCTTGCCCTTCTGCAAGGAGAAATGTGGCAAATCGCAAGGTCACTCTCGTTCGGCTCTGCAAGACCGAAAAAGGCTGGCGAAGGTATCCAGCCGTCATCGGCAAGAACGGCAGAGTTCGGCCTGGCTACGTTCTGGTTGACGGCCATGAGCGAGAATTCCCTGTCGGCCGATATCAACTGCGAACCTACGAAGGCGCCCGCATGGTTTACCTCGATGCTGGCGAAAACGCCGCAACTGCCGCAACCGCACGCGCGAAAGCCGAGCATAAGCTCACAGCAAAGATAGAGGCAAAGGCAGCTGGGGTCAAGTTGGAGGAGGACGCACCGGGCCGGGTTAGTTTGGCGCGCGGTTTGAGCCGTTTCATAGGCGCTGCAGAGGATCGCGGCTCTCACCAGGCAGCCGCGGCATACAAGCAGGCGGGGGAGGAGTTCCTCAAGGTCATTGGCAAGACTTACGCTGACGAGATTACACCGGATGACATCCTCAGGCACCAGCGGGCTTTGCGCATTCGTGGCCTCGAACCCCGCACCATCAGCAATCGACACGTCTGCGTGAAAAGCTTTCTCAGGTTCCTCGATCTGGACACCAAAGCTCTCGCGCCAACCGCGCCAAAATACGAGAAGCGTATTCCAGAGATCTATTCACCGGAAGAATTGAAGGCTCTGTTCGCTTCGATAACCGATGAGCATCTCTCTCTGGCCTATGAACTGCTCCTGAAGACTGGCCTGCGAGAGCAGGAAGCGGAATTCCTGTACTGGGAAAACATCGATTTCGCCGGAAGCAAGCTCAAGGTGCGGTCCAAGCCGGAACTGGGGTTCAGGATCAAGGACTGGGAAGAGAGAGACGTTCCAATCCCGCAGGAACTGCTTGAGAGACTTCAGGCCTTTCGTGCGAGTCACCCCAGGACGCGCTTTGTCATCGGAACCAGAACGGACCGGCCGAACGGGAAACTGCTCCGGACGCTCAAGAGGCTTGTGAACAAGGCCGGGCTAGCCTGCGGACGGTGCAGTGGGTGTATTGAACACCACGAGTGCAAAAACTGGTGGCTTCACAAATTCCGGTCAACATGCATCACCCTCTGGCTTCGCTCCGGGCTAGACCTGCGAACAGTCATGAAGCTATCCGGGCATAGTGATCTTGCCAGCGTGATGCGATATCTCTCACCCGCCGAGGATGACGCTGTGAAAGCCAAGGTAAACAGTATGAAATGGATGTAAAGGCGGAAGAAGTAAATGAGGGGCCGGAAGGAATTCCGGCCCCTCGGTTCGTTATTGTCAAGCGGCCCAACGAAGAACCCCAGTTGTCCGCGCCTCAACCCAAATTACCGCGTCCAATGGGTTGATTCGAATTGCGGCACCAAATCTCATCGCAGGTAGCCGGCCTGATTCCACCTCATCGTAGAGGGTCCGGCGCCCAAGATTGAGAAGTTCCGCAAGTTCAGGAATGCGCCAGGCAGCTTTTCTCGCCCGGAGCACCCTCATGACATCCAGGGGTGTTTCACTGTTGGAATTATTCAGTGTCGCTGTTTCTGCCGAACCGCGGGTGTCCGCGAACAGGCATTGGCGTGTCGGTCGCAGATTAGATTTACGACCGGCTGCATAGCACTCCAACACCGGAGTGGGTTTGCGAACCTAAACAGGGGTTCGCTCCATGAAGAATTCTACGCTTGTTCTTGATATTCGAACCGTGATGAGAGTGGTTCAATCAGGTATTCCCCTCAAAACTAGCCCAGACGTTCCTGAGAGCTCGTGATGCAAATCAGACACCACCACCGTACCCTCCGATCGACAAATACCCCTTCAAGGCTTTTTGGAACAGCTTGCACGCGGTTCTAGAGCTTGGGCGTGGCTCCTCCTTGCTTCTGTTTGCCCGAGGGTTTCCTGGGCAAAGCCTTGGCCATGGCGAGCGCGGCAGCAGATTCTCCTCTAATAAGAGCTTTAGCTGATGCGGCACGCAATCGCTTGTACCAAAGAGCAAGACGCGGATAGGAAGCTGTGTTGTCCGGTTCTTCAACCAAGTTAGTGGCTTCGAGCTTTTTCCCTGCCGATTGACGCAGGAAATCTGCGCCCAGCCTTCGATCGCCGCCCACCCACAGAGCCAGGAGTGCCACTCGAAGGTCGGCGTCGAGATCGCCACTCGGGCCATCCTCGACCAATTCCTTCCAACCACTTTTCAGGTAGCGCCGGCCATGCGCGGTAATTTCGTGGTCCACGCGGCCGCGGCTGCCAGGCTTGCCCTGGAGGACGAAGCCCGCTTTCAGGAGTCGCGCCAATGCTGGGATGGTCGCCCCGGGAGACAGCCCGGCAGCCGTTTTCAGTTCATACGGGGTCGCAACGCCGCTTGCAATCAGTGCAAGCACGAACAAGTCAAGGTCTCCCCGGCGGCGCTTGTCACTGCTTGCAGACATGTAAACAAGTATACAAATCGACTCCGGAGCCAGAAGGAAAGTCGGGCGCCACAAATTGCGGCGCCCGGATTGGGGTTCATTCTGCTTAGTTCGCTGCCTTGCGCCTCTGTCGCTTCGTGTAATCCGTGAATCGGGTACACGCATCCTGCCCTGAGTACTTGGCCAGGTGAGGCTTCAGACGGTCGGCCATGCGAGAGAAACTCAGCACGTCCTCAGGGGTGTACTTCTGTTCGTCCCATATCCGCATCAAGTCTTCTGAGATCTCCTCAGCATTCAGTGACCAAGGGCGGAGAAGCCCGATCGCCACGGTGGCAGAGACCATATAGAGGAAGCGGTGAGAGGTGGAAAGTTGAGCAAAAGGAATGTGCTTGTTCGGTTGAATGTTCATGGCCAAATTCTGAGGCCGACCTCACGTTTAGCCAAAGGCATCGGAGTTTTCCCGGAAAATGCACCGCGGAACACTTGAAGGCATCACTACGAAGTGGTTACTGGTTCGTGTTCAGCACCACTGCGGCCCCTGCCACCCAGAATAGACCCCATCAAACGCCGATGTACCGCTGATGGACTCTTGGCAATATTGCATTCCCGCAGCATGTTTTTCTTTATTGCTGTTTGTGCGCCTTCGCCATTGCCTTGCAAATGGCTTCGCTTATGGAAGCTCGCAGCGCCACCTCCTGTTCCGCAGGGACTTCTCCCTAGGCCAGATCAGCGGATCCTCCGCCCCGCAGTCCCAAGGAGGCCAGTGCCTCGCGCAGAATCTGCCCGCAGTTGAATTCCAGGTCGGAACTCGCGGCCAAGGGTTGGGTTGCGGATCGAAGAAATTGTACCAATGGGAAGGCATCTTCGTTGTCGCAGCCCGCATGTAGTGGTCGTTGCCGATGGACAGTAGCCATGGCCCCTGGAGCATCACGTAGAGGTCCGATGGAGGGTGGCAATCGCAGCAGCCCTGCATACCCATGCCGGCCATGGAGGCAGAAGCAATACCAAGCTCATACAGAACCTTACGGCGAGTGTATTGGGGCATCCTGCCCTCCTTTCAAATGCTGTGTTCGCTTAGTTGGCCCCACGTATTACCTGTTCCGGCGGCGGCTCACCACAATCCGAGAGTTTCTAAACCCGAATAATCGGAGTGTCCCGTTCCAGCCCTAGCCGTGCACCGCAGAAATACTCGAAGCGAATGCCGAAGGTGCGCCGTGTGCCATGCCAAATTCTCCGGAATTTCGGGCTTCGTGCCCACCGCATAAAAAGGATAGCCCAACCGCGATTGTCCGGGTGGTCCCAGAAATCATCAAGACGGAGATCCAGGAAGACATTCTCCATTAGCTGTATCAGTTCTAGCCCGATGCACAATTCATCATCGGGAATCGGCGCCGACTCCGGAGGTCCATGCTGCTCAACCATGATCAGTTCACGCATAAAGGCGAGCAACTTTGGCGTCGCACGGAACTTTTCCCAAATATCCATCAAGGTCTTCGAGTGCTCGAGAAACTTCTCGCTGGGCAGACCCGCTGGGGCCATCACATCGAACATCCTATCCGCGATCATCAGTGGGTCGTCGCCGGGCAGGTTTCCCTGAAACGATTTGCGCACCATGTGTAGCCCGAGCATGCGATAGCTCTCAAACTGATCTTCCGAATAAAACTGATTAGCAGTCGTTTCGTGCGGGAACGATGGATGACTGCTCCGGTATTGCGCGATGCTGACGTCTTCGTCTCCTGACATCGACGCCTTCAGATAAATCATGTAGCCGATCTCGCCCGTGCAGTACTTGATGACCCCTACCGCGCAGTGCGCGAGGCTGTAGCCGTTAGCCTGCGGCCGCAACGATTTTACGTTGAGGTCGATGACGGCGCCGAAATCGGTCTCGCACAGGCGAATCATCTTGCCGAGACCGCCAAACTGCATCGCCTCGTCACATTCGGCGTCGCACGCGATGATGAGTTTGCAGCGGCGGCGAATCAGCTCGTAAATAGCGAGGTTTTCGAAGTGGCCGCCATCGGTCACATTCACGTAGTTGCTTCTGTCGTCGGCCATGCCAAATAACTCTTCGGTCAGGTACTTGAGACTGAAAGTCAGCCCTCGATTCTTCCACTTGTTCCGGCCGGGGTTCGGAAACCACCAGCCCAGACGCACATTGAACATTGTTAGCAGAAACGCCACAAGCGGCGATGTGTTGTAGCCCATGTTCGAGCTGACCGCCGCTCCCGAAACTGCAACTGCCTGACCCAGCAGCATTCCATCAGCGAAGCCGCCATATGGTTTCCGAGTCGCACTCCCAGGGTCTGTTGCGTAGTCGACCGTCGGTGCATAGCCAACCCGCAGACGATCGCTGCCACATCGCAGAGATGTCAGCGTAAAAGAGGCGCTGTGGCGGGTATTCAAAGCCAAATCGGAACTTCCCGCAAGATTGAGCGAGCAATTGACGATCGGGAAGGGACCTCGAAACGGATTGACCTCTTCGGTTTTCTGCTCCTCGTCTTTGCGGGGAATATTCTCCCCCCGCGAATCCGTCCGTAATCGCCATAAACCAAGATCATCGCGAAAATCAAACTTCGTGAATTCGTTCGGCTTGCGATTGCCGCGCATCCACCGCGTTGCACCCAGATAACAGCGCACGATCCGATTCCGGTAAAACTGGCTGAAACCGAAGATGTTGATCTCGAAGAACCATGAGAACAGCACACCGATGCATGTAACCGCTACCAGTGTCCCCACTAAAGCCCAAGTATTCATTTCACAAAAGACATGCAGCGCATTCGACCCGACCACAGCATAATCGGGCCCGAACATCTCAAACAGCAAAACGTAGAGGAGCGTGGAGCCTACGAGACAGCTGCCAACGATAAAGAGCAGTCCGCCGACTTTTGCGAGCAGTTCCAGCTTGGGAGAATTCGTGGCATCTCCGTGCCCATCCGTCTTGCCGCTGTTCCCGGCAAAAAGGCCGCCCACCACGGTCCCCACCCAACTCACCACCGCTGCCCATTGAATTCTGTTAAGCCAAGTGTGACTTGTATCCGGGTTGAGAACTCTGAGGACAATCCAGGGCCCGAACACTGCGACCCCGCAGATGAAAATTACTATGGCTCCGACGATGCCCAGCCAGGTGCCGAAACGTGTCCACCATTCGCGTTGCGCTTCATTGGTCTTTCTACCCGTAAAGCCGATTATCAGCAAAACGCAAATCGCAATCGCCGCCAGCACCAGAGCCGGCCCGAATACAAAAGCTAAACTGTTGGCCAGATCTCCACGCGCAGACCAGATCCGAAATAGTTTGAAGATGGCAGCAAACTCGAGATAGAGCACAATGGTGCAGATGGGGCTGATCCAGAATGCAAACCACTTCCGCCATCGAAGCGTGTTCCACGCAAGAATTCCAAAGCCCACCGCTGCTGCGATCATCATCGTCAGCCAAGGTCTCCAAGCCGCCTCAAGTAACTCAGAATAATGAGTCGCTCCGTCCAGACAAATCCAACCCTGCGCATGTAGCGGCGCGTGAAACCAGAGGCAGGAAGCGAGAGCCCACCCGGCGATCCACGTGGGCGCCACCCCGACGCGCACCACCCAACCCCCGCGCGTGAGCCGGTCTTTAACACTCTCAACGAACTTGAGCCTCTTACTCAGCCAACCGCCAATCCTGGGATTGCTGACCACAAACGGTGTGATCCGCTTTCGTAAAGCCTGCGCTTGTTTCTCCAGCCACTCCGTAGCTTTTTCAACCTTGCTGACAAAGAATCCGCGCTTCTGTGTCACATAGATCGAGAGGTTGACCAGGTAATAGGAGACGGCGGCAACCACCAGGGCCGAGGCAGCGTATGCAAGATAAGCTGCGACCGATTGATATCCCCAGGAGGCTGCCCCAATGTACAGAAAACCGCGCAGGCCAACAATCGCAGTCAGCAATAGAACGAAAAGCCAGGCGACCCCGGTGACCTGAATCAGAATGGTATTTCGAAGCCAGCTATTAGCCAGATTCCAGGTATCAGCGCTCAGTACGCCAGTGCGCGGTGCCAGATAGTTTGAGTAATCGCGCAAGTGCCGAATCGACTCGGTCCAGTCTGTCTTTCGGCCCAACCAGTGCGAGCTGCGTCGCACATTGCCCACCAGCCAGGAGCCGATGAACCCCCCGCCGGAAACCGTCGAAACATAATCGAGATGCCGCAGCAGGTCAAGTTCCTGCAGACCTTGCAGAATCCCCAGATTCAGAGTGGCGCTGCGAATTCCGCCCCCTGAAAATGCCAGGCCGATCAGGTTGTTTGGCCGCTGCTTACCGCAGACCCTCTTGCTCCAGACGTTCTCCTCGTGATCGTTTCTGAGGTCGTCATTCTTGGGAAGCGCTCCCGATGCGACGCTGTCTTCAGACGGCAAGGGGGGATCGCGAAAGTGACGGATCCTCCGCTCGCGCTCGATCTCGTTGAGTTCTTCGTCGAACACGCCACGCCATCGCCACGTAGTTTTCGGTGCATCTACATCGGATCGTGCATCGGTGACCTCGATCGCGTTCTGAACCAGATCGAGAACGTAGTCGAAAACCGAGCGCAGCGTCTCTTCTGCATCGCGCAGCATTTCGATCTCCTGGTCCGATTTGCCGGTCAAGATGGCATTGAAATGAAGCAGGTGCAGCCAGTTGTTCTTTTCGTAATGCACCCAGCCGTTTGACGAGACGTCCGCGCGCAGCAGGCGCGCTATCCAATACAGATCGGCCAGTGCCAGCCGGCCCGCTATGGGGTGTGTTACCTGCCGTTCCTGGAGTGGGTGTCGTGTTCCTGGAACCGATGAGCCTTCCGTTTCGACCCGCACCTGCACGGGCGGCCTCAGTCCCAGATAAAACTTGCAGCGTGCTTGCGTCCATATCCGCAGGCCTTTACTGATCCGCTCAAATCGCGTACTTTGCGGATCCTTCGTCTCCGGCCGCAGCCCGCGCAGCCAAAGTTCGAAAGCAGTTGGTTCCTCCAGTTCATAGAGTACCGGTCCATTCGGCGTCGCGTGAAAATCATCGAGAAACTTCAGGGCTTCCTGAACCGGTTCCGAATGATCGTTCTCACATTCCCTCAGAAAATGGGCAAAGTGTTCCTTCGCGTCAGAAATGTCATCAAGCGGCGGAGGAGGCGTAAGCGGGAACAGCAATTGGTTGGTTTCCGGACCCGACTTCGATCGCAGGGGCAGCATTACTTCTCCAGATTGCGCTGGTGAGGATTTCGCCGCGTGCTCTTTGAAGTCTTCCGCGCAGGGCTGAAACCGGACGCCGAAGTAAAGGTAGGCATTCACGTATCGTAGAAACGCCTCAGAACCAAACAGCATCCAAAGTTCTTGGGTTACATCGTTGGGCAGAGGCTCAATCTCCAACATCAGTTCCCGGCGGATTTCCCGGAATGTGAGTTCTCCCAATGCCTTGTCGAGCCTCTCCCGCAACTGCATCATCCATTGGTCCCCGGTGGCGAACCCGGCATCGTCGTGCGGACGGAGCACACGGCGCAGACAGTCCTCGAGGGTAGCTTGCTGTCCGAGGAGTTTCGACTCTCTAAACTCGTTTTCGTGCAGGTGCGTCAGTTCTCGGATGATAGACCAGAGATCACCCGGCTTCTCGCGGCTTTCGTCCATCCGATCGATCTCCCTTGCTGCAAATGACCCGATGTTCGCGCGTAGATTCTCGGGCGTACGGCGCGCACACGTTCCCTGCGGCGGATTGGAGGCCTGCGATGAGCCTCGTAAAAGCAAGGCGCAGACTATCCAGTTGAGGTGAAGGTATGTACTCGTCAGCTTCCGGCTCGGGGGAAGTGGATTCGACGTGGTAATTCCTGGAAAGTTATTACACTCCTCTTTTCTTGCTTGTCAAGAACTTTATAGACCAAGAACGAGTAGTCTGTTGGAATCAGCCAGATACGAATAATGTTGCGGAATTCGCATGGCGTTGACAGTGTTTTTCAAGGTAATTGCGGTTTTCCCGGCCAGATTAGTAATGGGAAACGCCGCAGGGTCCGGGAGTGAGTTCGCTCGTCTAAATTGGCCCACTTCGCTCATCTAAACTGGCCCACCTGTACAAGCCCGGATGTAAGGATTCGGGGATGGACAGGAGGCAGAAGGTGGAGCTATTTGAGGTGATTCGGCTCG
>Ga0224555_1000606_pt1 | contig 55121 bp, 45 predicted proteins | sample 714S23034metaG_FD_180687 | JGI IMG/M metagenome (GOLD analysis project Ga0224555, IMG submission 180687) | Peat soil microbial communities from Stordalen Mire, Sweden - 717 S2 30-34 | ecosystem: Environmental > Terrestrial > Soil > Wetlands > Peat | place: Sweden: Norrbotten County, Stordalen... | reverse complement strand
AACACACAACGAGAGGACGTTAGCCAAGGTCCGTCAACTTTTTCCAAAACTTTTGCGATGCGTCAATTTTCATTGGCAAGCAATTGCTTGTCTATCAACAACTTACAGTAACCTTAGAGCAGCCCTGGGCGAGCGCCCCCGCTGCCGCATGTCCCAATTCGTGCAGCATCGTGCTCACCAGGACGGCTGCCAACACAACGCCGATGTTGAGCAGCAATACTCCCGCAGACAGGTGCGGGAAGGCGAAAATCAATAACAGACCAAGCAAACCCAATCCGGAGAGAGACCTAAAGATGGTTTTGAGGATCGCGTCATCCTTGTCACGGAAACATGCGGGACAAAGTGAGCGGGCTTTGGAACTGAAGGTCCGTCGTGCGGTGCGAAAAAACTTTTCGTTCCCGGATTCAGCTCCGCAAGCGGCGCATTTCATGGCTCAATCATGCCAGAACTCTGATTTCGCGCGCCAGTCCGCATTTGCGGCCTTTCTTGGAAAGGAGATATTCTCTGCCGCGCCGGGACTTTGCGCGAGATAGGCTGTTTTGCCTTGCGCTGGTGTTCCGGGATTTCAACCTCTGGCAAGTAAAAATGGCCTTTTTTGCCGTTAGGCCCGGGCGGAAAGCAAATGGTGCCAGCGAGTGGAATCGAACCACTGACCTCGGGCTTATGAGTCCCACGCTCTAACCAACTGAGCTACGCTGGCCATCGGCGATTATCTTTCGCGGAGAAGGGCGGTTTTGTCAAATCACAACGGATGAATCCTCGTGTCAGGGGCGCATCTCGTTTTCCAGCAATCCGATGGGCAGGGGTGCGACAAGCTGAAAATGACTAATGTCCAAGCACCAATGACGAAAGAATGACGAAGCCCCAATGACTAAAACGCTCCGGGGCGCATCCCACCTTTGTCGAGCACGTCTTGTATCCGGGGTCAAAGCGGCGCTGTCGCGCCGCACTCCAAGACGCTTCGCGTTGAGGGTACGCTCCCGTTCCGCCGACAGGTTTTGGAGTGCAGCACCGCTCTGCGGTGCAGCCCAACAATTTGTTCCGTCTGCGCGACAGCGCCGCTTTCAAACGCAGGAAAGCTCGACAAAGGTGGGATGCGCCCCCCGGCTCCGAATGGCTCATTTCGTCATTGAGTCATTTGGGATTTCTTTCGTCATTAGGATTTCGTCATTCGTCATTTTCCCTGGTTTCGCTCTTTGACGGCCCCGGCTTATGTCCAAAATCGGGATGCGCCCCCGTGTCAGGCCGCCGCGGAGCCGACGGCGTCACGAAGGCGGGTGAAGCCGCCTTCGCGCAGGCGCTCTTGCAATCCGCAAACAATTTCCCCAACCACGCCGGGGCCGCGATAGACCAGGGAAGTGTAGATTTGAACCAGGGAAGCGCCGGCGGTGATCTTTTCCCAGGCATCGGCGGCGTCGGAAATGCCTCCCACGCCGATGATGGGAACGGCCCCGCGGCTCTGGCGGAAGAGATGCCGGATGACTTCGGTGCTGCGCTGGCGGAGGGGGCGTCCGCTCAGGCCGCCGGGCATCGCATAGACTTGCCGCAGGCGCGGGTCGGGTGTGTCCGGGCGGGTGATGGTGGTGTTGGTGGCGACGATGCCGGCCAGTTTGGGGGGCGCGGCCAGGGCCAGGATTTCATCCAGCGCCGTGAAGGAGAGGTCCGGCGCCACTTTGACAAGGACGGGAACGGGGGCGGGGCCGGAGTTGTTTTCGAGGAGAGCGGCCAGGATTTCATCCAGGGCGGATTTGTCCTGGAGCTGGCGGAGGTTGGGGGTGTTGGGGGAACTGACGTTGACGACGAAGTAATCGGCGTAAGGACGAAGGACGCGAAAGGAATTGGCGTAATCTTCCGGGGCGGCATTCAGTGGGGTGATTTTGGATTTGCCGAGGTTGATGCCGACGGGATGACGGGGCCAGCGGCCGTTCTTCTTCAATTGGGCCAGAACTTCGGCCAGCGCGGACGCGCCCGGGTTGTTGAAGCCCATGCTGTTGACGACCGCCTCGTCCGGGATGGCGCGAGCCAGGCGGGGCGGAGGATTGCCCGGCTGCGCGTGCCAGGTGACGGTGCCCAATTCGCAGCAGCCAAACCCCAAGGCCTGCCACGCGGGCGCGGCGCAAGCCGCCTTGTCCATCCCGGCGGCCAGGCCGACGGGATTGGGAAAGCGCAAGCCGAGAAGTTCGACGGGTAGATCAGGGGCGCCGTAAAGGGCCGCCGTCATCTTGCGCAGGACCGGGCTGCGACCGACGCAACCGAGGGCGCGGAGGGTGCGGCCGTGGATTTTCTCCGGGTCCTGCATGAAGAGGACCGGACGGATGAGGCGGCGATAGAACCAGCTCACGCGCGAAGAGGCGCCGGTCAGGGCGGCGTAGTGGCGGCGCCGGCGGCGGCGCGGCGCGGTTGCGGGGAGGCGGCGCGGGGCAAAAGGTTGCGGTAGGTGGCCAGGGCGAGAAGGGGCCAACTGTTGCGATACATGTCGTATTTCAAATAAAACACGCGCGGAAATCCGGTGCCGGTTGTTTCCGCCTCGCTCCAGGAACCGTCGGCGTTTTGGGTGTGGACCAGGTATTCGATGCCGTTCTGGATGCTGGGGCGGTTGAGGTCGTCGAAGGCGCAGAGGCCCATGACGGCCCAGGCGGATTGGGAGGGGGTGCTGGCGCCTTCCCCCTTGAAAACGGGATCGTCGTAGGTGTTGCAGCGTTCGCCCCAGCCGCCGTCTTCGCGCTGGACGCTTTCGAGCCAGTCGCGGGCCTTGAGGAGCCAAGGCTGGCGCATGTCCAGACCCAGGGCGCGGAGGCCGCGGAGGACCTGCCAGGTGCCATAGATATAATTGACGCCCCAGCGGCCGTACCAGGAGCCGTCCTCCTCCTGGTGTTCGCGGATGAATTCCAGGGCCTTGCGCACCTGGGCGTGATCCTGGCTGAAATTCTCGTAGCCCAGCAACTCCAGAATGCGCGCGGTTATGTCGGCGCATTCGGGGTCAAGCATGGCGTTGTGGTCGGCGAAGGGGACTTTTTCCAGGACGCTCTTGGTGCAGTCCTTGTCGAAGGAGGCCCAGCCGCCGTCTTTGCATTGAAAGGTGAGCATCCAGTTGAGGCCGCGCTCGAAGGAGGCGTCGCGGCGGCGGGGATCGGCTGTGGGAATTTTGCGCAGGGCCATCAGGACCATGGCGGTGTCGTCCACGTCGGGATTCCATTTGTTGTTGAATTCAAAGACCCAGCCGCTGGGTTCGACGCTGGCCGGGTTCTTGTAATGCCAGTCGCCCCGAAAGCGCACTTCGCGGTCGATGAGCCAGTCGCAGCATCTGGCCAGGGCGGGGTGATCGCTGGGCAGGCCCGATTCGTGAAGGGCGATGGCGACAATGGCGGTGTCCCAGACCGGCGAGAGGCACGGTTCCATGCGGATTCTGTGCTCGGTTTCGTGCTCCAGTTTCTTGAGTTCCATCTCGCCTTGCAAAACCAGCGGATGATCCCCCGCGTATCCCAGGGCCTTGAGGGCGATGATGGAATTGAGGATGGCAGGAAAGATGGCGGCCAAACCGTCGCTGCCCTCGAACCGCTCGGTCATCCATTGCTCGGCGGTTTTCAAGGCGCGCTTGCGGAAGGGGTGGATGTTGTGGCGCGCGAACAATTCGGCCAGTTTGTGCAGGCGGTCCAGCCAGATGAAGAAATTGCGCCAGGTTAAAAACTGGGGGTCGCGGACGGGCATGAGGTCGCGCTCGTGAAATCCCAGCGGGTAGAGTTCCTGCAAGGAGGCGCCGGGGCCCAGGCTGCGGGTCGGCTTGAGGGCGTTGATGATCGAGAGCGGGACGAGCATGGAACGGGTCCACGAACTCATTTCATAGAAGGGCACGCAGAACCAGTTGCCCAGCAGGAGCACTTCGCAGGGAATGGTCGGCACATATTTCCAGGGGAAGAGGCCGAGCAAGGCGAGGTAGAGCTTGGAAAAGGTGTTCAGGCGCGGCACGCCGCCCAGGCTGAGGGCGGTCTGGCGCGCGCGCAACATGCGGGCATCGGTCTTGGGGACGCCCGCCAGTTTGAGGGCCAGGTAGGCCTTGACGGTGGCGTTGACTTCCGCCGGGCCGTTGAGGTAGATGCTCCAGCCGCCGGAGGGCAGTTGCATGGAGAGGATATGATTGACGGCTTTGCGCTGCCATTTTTCATCCACGCGCCCGTCCCAGTGGCGGTAAGCGACCATGTCGGCCATAAGGGTGGCATCGACCATGAGTTCGCCGACCCAGTAGCCTTCAGGCTTCTGCTCGCTAAGAAGATAATCCTGGGACCGCCTGATGGCGGTTTCCAAATCCGGCAGGGTGAAAGATTCAAAATCGGAGGCCTTGGGGGGCGCGATCACCTGTCCGTTATCAAAGAGTTGCGCAGACACAACTTCTAGTTTGCCCGCCAATGCCGGTCTGTAAAGGCATTTGTTCAGTTTCCCGGTATTCACATGCTTATACCATCTCACACTGCGGATTGTTCATTCTCCGCATGGCGACTCACTGATGGTGATCGTCATCAAACGTCAGGCTCCAATACGGGATCAACGACTCCATCTTGCGGCCCATTCCCCTGCCGTCCAAGGCTCACCGTCGTGGCGGCGCGCAAGGGGCTTCTGTAATCCGGCCATTACCTCCCGTTTGGACTGTCTGGGTAGCACCAATACTGGTTGGCGTAGGTCTGGGCGACGCCGCTGTTCCAAAGGCTCTGTTTGATGAAGGCCACCGCGCCGTTGAACTCCGCGTAAATCCCGCCCGCCAAATGACGCGCGGTCAGGCCCTCATCGGGGCTGCTGGCGCCATCGTTGAAGTTGCCGATGTCATTCTCGTCCGGCTCCCAAAAAACAACCCCGCCAGGCGGCATCCGGCTTAATTTGACAGGGGGATAAACGTCCCGGCCATAGCCGCTGACAGCTCCGTTCATGACGTAAGTGGAGCATTGCTGACCCCGCTGGCTGAACGTGGGGGTGGTTTTATCGCGCGGACAGAAATACATGTTGCTGCTCAGCAGGCTGGACCACATCGCCCCGGTGCGGGGATCGAACTCGGCCGGGCCGGATGCCTGGGGGTTAATGGTATAGAGCCAGCCTTGCCGGTTGGTGGAATCCCCGGCCAGCCAGTTGGACCACGGCGAACCGTCCTGGTTGTCGCCACCGTACATGCACAGCGACTGGACCATTTGTCTGAGATTATTGACATCCACCAGGCGCACGGCCTGATCCTTGGCCTTGCCCAGGACCGGCAGCAACAGCGCCGCCAGAATGCCAATGATCGCGATGACCACCAGCAGTTCGAGAAGCGTGAACCCGCCGGCCGCCTTTGGAGTGTCAACATTCTTTTTCATCATGCGCAACGGATTTCAGACCGCCATCCAATCTGGTTCGCACACGCGCCGCGAACATTCCCTCTTGCGTTCCTTTGACTTTGGTTGCGCCTGGAGAATTCAAAATGATTATTCTCTCCCTTCCTCCCGCCCGCCACAATTCCCATTGACGGCGCAATCCGCTTCAGTACCCTGCCTGCCATGAACGCGAGCCAAATCTGATCGTCCGTTGCCGCGCGCGCCCGGCGCCGTTTCCGGGCGGCTTGCGCCGCAAACGGGCGCTCCAGCCGGCATCTCTGGTCTCAGCCATGAAACAACCCTAAACCCGCTTGAACAAAATCTATTCCATAAAAAAGCCGGGACGGCTGCTGCACGTCGTTCTGGACACGAACGAGCCTTTTGAAAACCGGCTGGACCTCTGCGACGTGGCGCAATGGCTGCAAATCTCGGTCCTCAAGCCACCGGTGGGAAAAAAGGTGAATCCCCACTTTCACCAACCCCGCGCCCAGCACCCGCCCGGCGGCCCGGGCATCACCCAGGAATGCTGGATCGTTTTGCGCGGCGAGATCAAAATACGCCTCTTTGACCTTGACCAAACGCCGCTGCACGAGCAAGCCTTGGCGCCCGGACACCTGCTGGTGACTTTTTACGGCGGCCATGCGCTGGAGTGCGATTCCGCGGATGCGTTGATGATCGAATGCAAGAACGGACCTTATTTGGGCCGGGATTACACCTCATTCGAGACGGCCTGAGCAGATTGCGCCGCGAAGACGATTATGTTCAGAAAACAATGCCTGTCCTGCAAATCGGCGGACCTGCGCGAAATTGTGAACCTGGGAATGCATCCCATGGCGGACACCTTTGTTCCCGCCGACAGATTGGATGCAGGCGACCGGGTTTATCCCCTGATTTGCGATCTGTGTGTCCGGTGCGGACAGGTCCAATTGCGAACCGTCACCGACCCGGCCGAGCGCTACTCGGAATTTGACTATTCCTACACGTCCTCCAACTCGAAGACCTCGCAGAATCACTGGATCGAGTTTGCCGGCTCCGTCGCCGCCAGGACCGGCTTGAAGTCCGCCGACACCGTCCTGGAAGTCGGGTCCAATGACGGATTTCTGACCGAGCAATTCCAGAAGCTCGGCTGCAAGTGCCTCGGCGTGGACCCCTCTCCCGCCATGGCGCGGCTGGCCGAGAAGCGCGGTGTCCGCACTCTGGCGGGCCTGTTCGGGCGGGCCTGCGCCAGCCAGGTGGAACAATCGCTGGGCCGGAAACCGGCGCTCATCGCGGCCAACAACGTTTTCAACCACGCCAATGACCCGCTCGATTTCGCTCTGGGCGTCAAGGAGTTGCTCGCGCCCGATGGCGTCTTTGTTTTTGAGTTGCCCTATTGGTTGCAGTCCGTGGCGCAGAGGAAATTCGATCAGATTTATCACGAGCACGTCAGCTATTTCACGGTGAAATACGCGGTCAATTTGTTCCGCTCCATCGGCATGTCCGTCCATCATGTCGATGAGGTGGATTATCACGGCGGCTCCATCCGGGTGTTTGTCCGCCATGATTCGGCTCCGGACGCCCTTGAGGCGCCCGGACCCGAGGTGGCGCGATTCATTGAAAATGAAACGCGCGCAGGCTTGTTCGACGCGGCGGCTTACCAGCCTTTCATGGCGCAAATTCAAACCGCGCGGAACCGTTTCCTGATCGAAATCTACAAGCTTAAACTCGAAGGCAAACCGGTCGTCTGCGTCGGGGCCGCCGCCAAGGGGAACACGTTCTTGAACTATTACAACCTCGATGCTTCCGTCATTGATTGCGTCACGGAGTCTTCGCCCAGCAAGATCGGCAAGTTCACCCCGCGGACCCGGATTCCCATTTGTCCCGATCAGAATCTGGCCCAATACGATTCGGTGCATGCCATCATCCTGTCCTGGAACCTCTCCGCCGCGTTGCAAGGCGTTCTCAAGAAGATCAATCCGCGCATCCATTTTCTAAATCCCTACGAACCATGATCCATCAAAAAATCACCCCGGCCACCAGCGACGAGCGCGGCGTCATTTCGGACATCTTGTACAAGACCGAAATCCACCACGCCGCGATCATCGAATCCAGGCGCGGCGGGCTTATCCGCGGCAACCATTACCACAAGGCCACCACCCAGCATATCTTCATCACCAAAGGCTCCCTGCGCTATTGGTACCAGCCAATCGATCGCAATCAGCCAGTCAAGTCTATTGTCGTCCGCGAATACGAGATGGTCACCACGCCCCCGCTGGAAATTCACGCCCTGGAAATCCTGGAGCCCAATCAATTTGTCGTCTTCAGCCAGGGCAAGCGCGGCGGCAAGGATTACGAAAGCGATACCTTCCGCGTCCCGCCCATTCTGACGCCGGACATGATCAAAGCATGAGCCGTTTTCTGCTCACCGGGGGCAATGGATTCATCGGCAGACATCTGGCGCGCTTTCTCCGCGAGCGATCCCCGGCGGAGGCCGTCACCGCCGCGGGCCATGAATTCAACTTGACTGATCCGGCGCGCGCGAGGGAGCTTTTCCAGGCCTTTGGCGCTTTCGATTACATCATCCACCTCGCCGACGTCCAGGGCAACGCCCGCTGGTCCGCTGAAAACGCCGCCGCGCAGTTCATGGCAAACGCGAAAATCTCGCTCAACGTCCTGGAGTCCTGGCATCTCTGCCAGCCGCAGGCCCGCCTCATCTGCCTCAGCTCGCTCTGGGCCTACCCGGAAGCCGTCGCTGACGCCGCCGAAAAAGATTACTGGAACGGCCGCATGCACCGCCCCACCGAACATTACGGGCTGAACAAAAAACTCCTCGGCGTCGGACTGGAAGCCTTCAAGCGCCAGCACGGCTTGAGAGGCGCCGCCCTGGTTCTGGGCAGCGTTTATGGACCGGAGGATTCGACCTCGCACGTCATCCCGTCCCTCCTGGCCCGGATGCGCCAGAACCCGGACCTTTTGGAAATCTGGGGCGATGGAACCGAAACGCGCGATTTCATTTATGTCGAAGACCAGGTCCAGGGTATTTTCCAGCACCTGGACTACAACGGCGAACTCTTGAACATTGGCAGCGGCCAATCCTATTCGATCCGTCAAGTTGTCGATATTCTGGCCAGGCTCATGGAATACAAAGGCCGCGTTGTTTACGATCCCTCCAAGGCCGCCGGCACGGCCTGCCGCCGAATCAACGTCAGCCTCGCCGGCCAGACCACCGGCTGGCCCGCCAATTTCAAACTGCACACCCTGGAAGAAGGCTTGCGAAAAACCGTCAACGCATTTATCAAGTCCAATGGCTAAAAAAGCGCTCATTACAGGCATCACCGGTCAGGACGGCTCTTATTTGGCCGAGCACCTCCTTTCGCTCGGCTACGAAGTCTATGGTCTGATCCGGCGCAATTCCATCACCGAAAACCAGCAGAGCCGCCTCGACTCCATCGCCCCGCTCATCCACACGGAGTACGGCGACGTGTCGGACGTCTCCACCATCGACCGCGTCATGATGCGCGTCAGACCCGACGAGGTGTATAATCTGGCCGCCCAGAGCCATGTGCGCATCAGCTTTGACGTGCCGCAATACACCGCGCAGACCAACGCGCTGGGCGCCTTGAACGTTCTGGAATCGACCCGCGCCCATTCCCCGGGCGCCCATTTCTATCAGGCCTCCTCCTCCGAAATGTTCGGCAATAGCGTCGATCCCGACGGAAAGCAGCGGGAAACCACCCGAATGGTTCCCGTCAGCCCTTACGGCTGCGCGAAACTTTTCGCCTTCAACATCGTCCGCAATTATCGCCGCTCCTACAATTTGTTCGCCTCCAACGGCATCCTCTTCAACCACGAATCGCCCCGCCGCGCCTCCAATTTCGTTACCAGCAAAATCATCAAGAACGCCGTTCTCATTTCACGCGGCAAGCTCGACAAGCTGGAATTGGGCAACCTGGATTCCCAGCGGGACTGGGGCCATTCCAAGGATTACGTGCGCGCCATGCACCTGATCTTGCAGCACACCGAGCCGGACGATTTTGTCATCTCCACCGGCCAGACCCACTCCATCCGGGAATTCTGCGAGATCGTTTTCCAGAAGCTCGGTTTGGATTACCGCAAGTACGTCGTTCAAAACCCCAAATACATGCGTCCCGAAGAACTCCGCTTTCTGTGCGGAGACTGCTCCAAAGCCAAAGCCACCCTCCACTGGACCCCGACCTATACCTTTGACTCGATGATCGACGAGATGATCCGCCAGTGGAGCGACAAGCCGACCTGATTTCACCTCACGGCTGGCGCAAGAGGTAGAAACGCTGCGGCTGGTTGGTCTTGCTGCCTGGGTCCGTGAATTGGAACTGGCCGGGGGAGGTTTCGGTGACCGTGCCGACCGAAGACCAACTGCCGAGCGGCAACGCCAGGTTGGTCGAGCAAAGTACGGTGTAGGATGAACCCGCCGCGCCGGTGAATTGGAACTGGAGTCGGCCGGCGGCAGTCAGGGTGCAGCCAGTGATGGTCCGGGACACATCCCGCGTGGTGAAACTTTGGTCCGCGCCGCCCATGAAGCCTAGGTCGTTGAAAGCAACGACTTGATAATGGTAGGTGGCGCCACCGGCCAGACCCGTAAGCGGATTGCTCAACGGCAGCGCCAGGTTGCCACTGCCCAGGCTGGATGCCGCCGTCAAGTTGCCGTAATTGGAGGTCGTGCCCCACTCAAACCAAGCCAGGGTCGCCAGGCCGCCCGGATTGACCGCCCCTTCAAGCGTGCCCTGCGTGGTCGTGATGTTTGTGGCCGGCAGCGTCACGGCGAACACCGTGGCAAAGGTCTGGTCCGGGGTGCTGGCAGTGCCAGGGGAACTCGAAGCCACCACGCTGTAGTGATAGATCAGCCCTGGGGCCAACCCGGTCAACAAGAAGTTCGTCGAAACCGCGGCATAACCCTCGCCGATGGAAGAAAGTGCGGAGGTGGAGCCGTAGTTGGTGGCGGAGCCGTACAGGATTTTCACACTGGTGTTCCAACCGTTGGGGTTCACCGTGCAGAGGAGACTGGCGCTCCAAAGCCCGGTGGCGGCATCCTCAGTCACCGTGCAGGCAACCGAGATGACGGCAGGCGGGACGACCTGCAATTGGAATGCGCCGATATCGACATACCCGCCAGAATTGCGCGGCAATCCGCGTTGGTCGGCGCCGGTCAGGGAGTCGTCGCCCGCGCCAATGGCTGGACTGCCCTGCAGCAAGGCCATGGTCAAGGTGTCCCCGCCGTTCTCGGCCAGTGAGGCCAAGAGCGGGTTGACGGGCGCGGCGGCGGCGCCGACGATATCGCTGTGGGCTCCGTTGGTCAGGCCGGTGCTGCCTGCCGCATTTCCAACCAGATTAAAACCCTGGGAGGTGAAAGCCCCGGACGTGTCGGGGCCGCTACCGGCCAGTCCCGCTGAACCTGGTTTGTTGTCAGTGCCAGCAGGCCCGCCTGATCCCGTTGTGTTCAGCGCAATCAAATCACTGTCAAGCGTTGCCGAAGCCGCGCCGGCGCTGATGTAAATCCCCCCGCCATTGCCGCCATTGCCCCCGTTGCCGCTCGAAGGATAACCCGGGCCGCCGGGGCCGCCATTGCCCGCCGAGTTGGCGCTGAACGTGCAGGCGGTGAAGGTAATGGTCCCGGCGCTGAAGATCCCTCCGCCATCACCCCCGTTGCCACCATTAGTGCCACTCCCGCCACTGGCGGTGCTATTGCCGCCATTGCCCGCCGAGTTGGCGCTGAGGGTGCAGGCGGTGAGGCTGATGGCGCCCATGTTGTAAACTCCCCCGCCACATCCGCCCGTGCCGCCGACGACGCTCTCGCCGGGGTCGTTGCCGCCATCGCCCCCTCGGCCGGCGCCATTGGTGGCAAACGTACAATCGGTTAGCTTGAGCAGGCCGGCGCTGTAAATTCCCCCGCCATGACCACCCGTGCCACCCAGGCCGCCAAAGCCACCGCTGCTGTGTCCGCCGGCGCCTCCAGCGCCAGCCCTGTTGCCGGAAAGAACGCAGTTGCTCAACGTCAAGTTCCCCAGATTGTAAATTCCACCGCCGCCGGAGCCATCGCCACCGTTGATGCCCACACCCGTGCTGTTCGCCCCGTTAGTCCCGTTCGACGCTTGTCCATTGCACACGGAAAGGCTGGCGATGGTCACGGTTGCATTGGCGTTGGTAATATCGAACACGCGGGTGCTGCGGTTTCCGCTGAGGATGAGGTTGGTTGCGCCGGGACCGATGATGGTGAGGTTGGTGGTGATCTCCAATTCGCCGTTCGTCAGGGAGATGGTGCCAATAATCGCGAAATTGATGATGTCGCCAGGCTCGGAATCGGCGATGGTCTGCCGCAGCGAGCCTGGACCGCCATCGGCCAGGGAGGTGACAAAGTTGGTAGCGCCGGAGGTTTGATTGGAACCGCCGGAGGTTCGAAAGGCGAAGTCGGCGCCATAATTCGTGGTGGTGCTGCCGGCCACCGCCATGCAGAAGTGGTACGTCCACCCCGGCGCCAGACTGTTGAGCACGGTGCTGACGGCCAGATACGCGTTGGTCGCGGGCAGATTTGTGGCGGAAGTGAAGTTGCCGTAGTTCGTGTTCAAGCCCCACTGGAACCAAGCGGTGACAGCCTGGCCGTTGGGATAGACCGTGCCGTTAAGAGTTGCGCCCATGGAGCTGATGTTGCCAGCTGGCAGCGTGAGTGCCGCAGGCGGGAAAAGCGTCACAAAGCTCTGGTCGCCGCCGATGGAGCCACCGATGCTGTTGGCCGCCACCATGCGGAAATGCCAGGCATACCCCGGTGTCAGATTGCCGAGCACGGCGCTGACCACCTGGCTGGTGTTGGTGGCAGAAAGAGCGGTCTGGGCCGTGAAGTTGCCGTAGTTGGTATCCATGCCCCACTCAAACCAAGCGAGCGTTGGCAGTCCGCCTGGATTGACGGACCCCTGGAGCGTTGCATTGGCGGGAGTGATGGCTTTGGCGGGCAGCGTGACGGCATCTGGCGGCCCCGGCACAAAGAAGCTGCCTTCCGTGGCAAAGGGCGAGCCTGCCCAGGCCGAATCAACGGCCTGAACGCTCCAATAACAGGTTACACCGCCTGGAAACCTCGGAATGACCACGATCTCATTCGTGCCAAGCTCACTGTTTCCCATTTGTGGGAGAAGGCGAAAGCCGTTGCTGGTGTCGGATTGAGGCGAAAGGAGGTCCGATCCTCCCGGCGTGGAGCCGATGCGCAAGTTGTACGTGAGACCGGCGGCAGGGGTCTGCAAGTCGCTGGAGGCGGCCCAGGCCAGTGAAACCCAGTTGTTGTGCGACACTATTGCCGTCAAGCCGGCGGGCGCCGTCGGCGGGGTGTTGGTGATGGCACTTAAATTCCGATAGACGCAGGCGGTTCCGATTGGATTATTATTGTTGTCGGAACCTGTTTGGCCCGCGAGCAGGATATCGAGCCGGCCGTCGTTGTCGTAATCCCCCCAAGCCGCTGAACTGTTGTAAATCCCCGGCAGCATCGCGTTGGTATTCAGCGAGAACGTGCCATCTCCATTGTTGTGATAGACGCTGCAGATTCCGCTGGGGTACCCATCTGTGCCATATCCTGTTTCACCGGTAAGCAGGATATCTAGCCGGCCATCATTGTCATAATCCCCCCACGCCTCGGAACCATACGCAACTCCGGGCAGGACCGCGTTGGTGTTCAAAGAAAAGCTGCCATCGCCGTTGTTGTGATAAACTTGGGAGAGGTAAAGATACGGGCCTGGTTGGCCCGTCAGCAGAATATCGAGGCGGCCATCGTTGTCGTAATCCCCCCACGCGGCCGATCCCCCATAGACTCCCGGCAGGACCGCATTGGTGTTCAAAGAGAAGCTGCCATCTCCGTTGTTGTGATAGACTCGCGAGATCAGGATTTCATTCCCATTCGTATCCTGCGTTCCCGTGTCGCCCGTGAGCAGAATGTCGAGGCGGCCGTCATTGTCGTAATCCCCCCACGCTGCGCAACCACTAACTACTCCCGGCAGGACCGCGTTGGTGTTTAAAGTGAAGCTTCCATCCCCGTTGTTATGATAGACGCTGGAAATCTCGATTGGATTATATTCTGCGTCAAACCCGGTGAGGCCGGTGAGCAGAATATCGAGGTGGCCGTCGTTGTCGTAATCCCCCCACGCCACGGAACCATCCACTACTCCCGGCAGGGCCGCGTTGGTGCTCAAAGAGAAGTTGCCACCCCCGTCGTTGTGATACACCTGCGAGATATAACTGCCTGAACCCGTCTCGCCCGTGAGCAGGATATCGAGGCGGCCGTCGTTGTCGTAATCCCCCCACGCCACCGAACCATAATACACTCCCGGCAGAACGGCGTTGGTGTTCAACGAGAACGTGCCATTCCCGTTATTGTGATAGACTTGGGAAATAGGAGAGCCGGACTCCAGCAAGCCTGTGAGCAGGAGATCCAGCAAGCCGTCGTTGTCATAATCCCCCCACGCAACGGAACTCAGAGATACACCCGGGAGAACGGCGCCGAGGTTGGTGAAGATTGAAGGTGTCTGGAAAGTCATGTCGGTCCCCGTTGCCAGGCCGTAGCTGTTGGAGGCGGCCACGCAGAAGTGGTACGTCACGTTCGGTGTCAGATTGCTGATCATCATGCTCACAGGCAGGGCGATGTTGGTGTAGGGAAGATTTGTGGCGGCGGTGGAATTGCCGTAGTTTGAGCTCGTACCCCACTGAAACCACGCCGTGGCCGGCGCGCTGTCGGCACTGACATTGCCGTTGAGTGTCGCAGCCGTGGGCAGAATGCCGGAGGCGGGAGCAGTGGCCATATTCGGGTACTGGCCATGGGCGTGAGCAGGCGCGGCGGAAAAAAGAACGCTTAGGGTGATGGCGGCCAACAGGCCGGGCCAAATGGAGGCGAGGTGCGTTTTCATGGCGGGTTGTTCGCGCGGGCAGGGAACGGGTTTGGGGTGCAAGGCTGGCGGGCGCAGAATGGGTTCGGCGGGCTGCGACCGGTTGTTTGCTGTGTGCTCATTATCCGACATCATCAAACCCGGGCAGGCTGTCAAACGACTCTCCATGCGCAAGCCAATCCAGGCGTCTCAATGGAATCATCATCCCCGATGCCAAACCCCAAGTTTGATACATAAGAACTGTTTATCCATAAAGCATCAAAGGCAATATAAATCTAATGCTATTTTGGATGCAATGAGGTCCCTGCATCCCGTTTTCGGCTGGGAGGCCTGTTCAGCCGGAAAGGGGGATCCAATCCGGCGCCACGTCCCGATCCTCCCAAGATTCCATCCGGGTTTTCAAACCGGCGCCAATACCCGGGCTATTCGCCGGGATTTCGCCGCGGGAGTGCGTTCAATTTCGCTGGCGACAGGACAACAGGAGTTGAGTTCACGCCTGGGCGGCCGATGCGGTTTGAATTGGCGGCACGGGATCGGGAAATCGGGCTGGCTTGGACAACGACAAGAGCATCGAGAATTGCTCCGTTGCCTTGACCGCGTGCGGGAGATTTGGCGGCATATACAGCAAGTCGCCAGCTTTCAGTCTGCGCGATACGCCCGCCAGGGAGAATTCGCATGAGCCGGACAAAATCTGAATCAGCGCATGTTGGGTGGAGGTGTGTTCGGTCAATTCCTGGCCTTCGGCGAAACCGAACAGCACTGTGCGCGTATTGGCCGTGCGCAGCAGGGTGCGGCTGACAATGCCGTTGGGCGCGTATTGGGTTTCAGCGGGCAGAGAAAGGATTCTCTCGCACCCGGAATCAATGAGCGGTTGTTCATTCATGCGCCCAACCTAACCCATCGCGGCGGTTCATGCCACGCCTTGGGCCAAGCAATTCTCATTCTCCACTCCGGCCGGGATTGCGCCGTCGTTCTCCCGACAGGGCGAGGTGATTATTCGTGGAGATATTGACAAAACGCCTGATTCAGAGAGATTATTGAACCTGCAAATAGTATGCCGTCGCCAATCAAAAAGAAAATAGGGCTATGCACTTGACGCTTGTTGTTCTTTGCTCAACTCGCTGCCCAAAACTGGTCCCAAATGAACTGCCTGCATGATCAACCGATAAAAGAGGAGGAATGGGAAGAATGAGACGCATGGATGGGGCAAGACGGTGTCTATGAAGCGGCCTCGCAGTTGGCAACCGATTCTGGACAGGACCAACACGGCCACCGGTTTTTATGTCGCCAATTCGGCGCGGGAGGGCCATGCTTTTGGTTGCGCACAGTGGCACGAACGAGATGACGACGAGCAACAATTTCGACAATTTGAACCGGCTTAATGCAATATGACAAAACCATTGACCCCTTTTAGAGCAAAAACCAAAAAACCAAAATAGAACATGAAAAACCTGCTTGTCAATAACCGTACCGCAATGGAAGGCCTGGCTGAATTCCGCTACTGGAAGGCGCTGACGTTCATCTGCTGCGCCGCGCTGCCCGCCTGGTGTCCCGTAATGGCCGTCGCGGGCAACGCCCCAACGATTACCATTCAGCCAACCAATGAATACTCTCTGACCGGTGGACAGGTCGTGTTCACGGTGGCCGCCTCTGGCCCCGGCCCGCTCAATTACCAGTGGCAGCTTGACGGGACCAATCTGTCCAACAACGTGGTCGTCACAGTGGCGGGCACTGGCACACCATTATTTGGCGACAGCCTTACCAATGGCATCCCGGCGCTCAGCGCGCAGTTGAGTTTCCCCACCGGGGTGGCGCTGGACCCCTCCGGCAATATTTTCATTTCCGCTGGAAACACCGCCAATGTCCCGTTCTCGCTTTTCGGCGTGGTGCAGGAAGTCAATCAGGGGAACATCAATGCCGTGGCGGGCAGTGGAGGGAGCGCGTTGGGTGACGGCGGACAGGCGCTCAGCGCGGCTCTGGGCTGTCCTGACGGGATGACGATGGACGCGGACGAAAATCTATTTATTGCCGACAAAATGGCCAATCGCGTCCGTGAAATGAACAGAAGCGGCGTCATTACCACAGTGGCCGGCAATGGAAACACGAATTATCCGTCGGTGGACTTTGGTCTGGGAGGCCCGCCCACGCCGCTGTTGACGCATCTGTTTGGGGGGGACGGTGGCCAGGCCACCGACGCCATGCTCTCCGTTCCCTGTGACGTGGCGGAGGATGCTTTTGGCAATCTGTATATTGCCGACTCCCTCAATGAACGCATCCGCAAGGTGGACACATCGGGCAAGATCACGACGGTGGCGGGGAATGGGACATACGCGCCGATGACTTACACCGATGATGAAGGAGTGGTTCATTACACGACCTACACCGAGTTTGGCGGCTACTCCGGCGACGGCGGCCCCGCGCTGAACGCGGCGCTGAATCACCCAAGCGGCGTGGCGGTGGACAGCGCGGGCAACCTTTATATTGCGGACACCGCGAACAATCTCGTCCGCAGGGTGGATGCGATCACTCAGAACATTACCACGGTGGCGGGAAATACTAACGCCATCCTGGACTGGAATGAAGGGGGGCCTGCCACGTCCGTTAATATCTACTCACCCTCCTCGGTCAAGGTGGATAATGCCGGCAATTTGTTCATCGCCAGCGGCAATAACATCGTCGCCCCCGGCAATAACAACATCTACAAGGTGGATGCCAACGGCAACATCACCACTGTGGCGGGCACGGGAGCCAAAGGTTACTTTGGCAATGAGATTCCAGCCACCGAGGCCACTTTCAACGGGATCGGTCACATCGGCTTCGACGCTTCTGGCAACCTCTACATCGTGGACAGTGGCAACGCGGCGGTGCGTGAAGTGGGGTTGGGCGGATTCCCTTCGCTGGTTTTGAATTCCGTCACCACCGCGAACCAAGGCAGTTACGACGTGATCGTCAGCAGCCCCTCCGGCAGCGTGACCAGTAGCGTGGTCACCTTGACCATCGTCTATCCGCCGGTCATTACCAGCCAGCCGACCAACGAGGTCGTTTTGCAACATAGCAACGCCCTGTTCAGCGTCAGCGCCAGCGGCTCCTCTCCATTGACTTACAACTGGTATTTCAACGGCACTCAATTGGTGCAAAGCGGTCCCGCCAACACCTTCGCCATACCCAATGTCCTCGGCGCCAACGGCGGCTCCTACGCGGTCGCGGTCACCAACCCGTGGGCGCGAGCCGTCAGCACCAACGCCCTCCTGACCGTCGTCTATCCGCCCGTGATCACCACCGATCTTGTCAGCCAAACCAATCTTCTGGGAAACAATACGACTTTTGCGGTGACAGTTACTGGCACGCCGCCGATGAAATACCAGTGGCTGCATGATGGCACCAATATCGCCAATATCCCCATTCAAACTTTTGCCGGCGGCTGGGAAGCCGGACGCGGCACCAATTGCGCTCTCTCCAGCCCTTGCGGCCTCGCCGTGGATGCCTTCACCAACCTTTACATCGCCGATACCGACAACAACACCATCCTCAAGCTCGACCCCAGCGGCAACCTCACCACCTTCGCCGGCGTGGGCAACGGGCCCGGCGTCGGAACCGCGCTCTTTAGCGGCGACGGCGGCCCGGCGACCAATGCCAGTCTGAACTATCCGTCGGGTATTGCCTTCGATGCGTCCAACAATCTTTTCATAGCGGACCTGAACAACTACCGGATTCGCAAGGTGGATACCAACGGCATCATCACCACCGTGGCCGGCGGCAGCATGGCCGGCGTGGGCAATGGCGGTTACGCCACCAACGCCCGCTTATATCAGCCGATCAGCGTGACCCTCGACGCCGCCAACAATCTTTACATCGTGGACGCTGGACTCAACGCCGTGCGCCGTGTGGACACCAACGGCATTATCACCACCGTGGCCGGCGGCGGCCCCAACGCGCCAGCCGTCGGCCTGCAGGCCACCAATGCCTACATGTCCTATAGTCGCTTCGCCCAAATTGCGGCCGATGTCGCCGGTAACATCTACATCGCCGGGAACGGCTATGTTTGGGTGGTTGCTCCCAACGGCATCATTACCCGGCTCCTGAGCAACGGCCACGGTACCCCTACCGGTGTTGCCATGGGCGCCAACGGTTTGGTCTATTTTGCTGACTCCTATCAAGACAACATCGTGACGGTGGACTCCTCGAACAACGTCACGGTGGTGGCCACCAGCCTCGGCGGCAGCGGCTATTATCTCACCAGCCTGGCTCTCGACCCTTCGGGCAATGTTTACTGCGCGGACACCGACGGTTTCATCAAAATGCTGGACACCTCCTCCCACCTTCACACCGTGGCCGGCAATGGTTACGCCATGTATTCCGGTGACGGCGGCCCCGCGACAGCCGCCTCGTTGTACGATCCCCAGGGGCTGGCTTCCGACGCGCTCGGCAACCTCTATGTTGCGGATTACAACAACCATCGCGCCCGCAAAGTGGACACCAACGGCATCATCACCACCATCGCCGGGGGCAATGTGGCGGGCTGGCCCCTTGCTGCAAGCTTATCCAGCATTTCCGGTGTGGCCTGCGACGGGCAAGGCAACCTTTTCATCAGCGCTTATGAAGCCGTTTACGCAGACAGCAACGGCCTCTTCAGCGCGTTTGTTAACCGCCACAACGGTTCGGGATCCTCCGGCGATGGCGGCCCAGCCACCAATGCCGATCTCGCGAATCCCGAAGGGTTAGCCTTCGATGCCGTCGGCAATCTTTTCATTGCCGACAATTCCAACACGCGCGTTCGCAAAGTGGATACCAACGGCATCATTACCACCGTCGCGGGTGGCGGCAACCAGACCACCAATGGCAGCATCGCCACCAACGCGAATATCTGGACGCCCACCGATGTAGCCGTAAGCCCCGCCGGGCTTCTCTATATTTCCAGCGGCCACTTTGCCGGCGGCAACTCCTTCGTGTACCGGGTGAACGCGGACGGCACCATCACCACTATAGTCGGCGCCGGCACGGCCGGCCTGGGCGATGGCGGCTTGGCCGCCAACGCCACCGTTAACGTGCCATCCGGCCTCGTTTTCGACCCCGCCGGCAATCTCTTCATCGCCGATTCCGACAACAACCGCGTGCGCCGTGTGGACACCAACGGCATCATTACCACCATCGCCGGCACGGGCGTCGGAGGCTATTCCGGCGACGGTGGCCCGGCCACCAATGCATGGCTCAATGAACCGGTGGGCCTCGCCTTTGACCCCGCCGGCAACCTCTACGTGGCCGACTCCGCCAATAACCGCGTTCGCCAAGTGCTTCTCACCGGCTCACCCAGCCTCATTCTCGACAACGCCAGCGCGCCCGACGCCGGAACTTACCAGGTTATTGTCAGCAACCCCTGGGCCACGGCGACCAGCAGCGTCGTTACCCTCACCCTGACCGCCGCGCCCATCATTTTCCAGGCGGCCATCCGCCATCCCGATGGCACCATGACCTTCAGCGGGACCGGGACTGCGAGCATCCCCCACATCCTGCAAGCCACCGCCTCTTTGACCCGGCCCGTGGCCTGGCAGTCCATTGCCACAAACGTTTCATCCGCCGGCGGCCAGTGGACCTTTTCAGCAACCAACTACATGACGAATCACGCCCTCTTCTTCCGCGTCTTCACCCAGTAGAGAATTTCGACTTGAGGTTCAAGCATGGGGCGTGACCACTGCGCTGGTTATCGCGGATGAAACCGAGCGGGCCGGTCGAAAAGCGGCGCTGACGCGCGCGCGCTCGAAAGCGGCCTTCGTGTGGCGTCAAATTTGATTTTCATTTTTAGGCCTATGCACTTGACGCTTGTTGTTCTTTGCTCAACTCGCTGCCCAAAACTGGTCCCAAATGAACTGCCTGCGTGATCAACCGATAAAAGAGCAACCCGCGCGATTTGGACGTCCGGCGGTTGAATCGAAAAGTGTATTCATCCAGATAATAGTCCAGGTGCGAATTCTGCACGGCTCCTTGGTGAGTCCCCAGCAGCCATCGCTTCAGCAACGATGCGACTCGGTTGGCCAATGGAAGAAGGTTGTCCCCCAGGTCTGGAATTTGGCGAATGACCTTGTGTTGGTAACCCAATCCTGCCAGACCGTTGTATCCCCGCCAGCCATCCGTATGCACTTCCGAGCCAGGCTCAACCATTTGTTGAACAGCCGGTTCGAGGCTTTCGCCAGCGGCATTGGCCACTCGGCTCAAGCGAATTCGACCGATGCCTTTTTCGGCTTGTTGGGCCGCAATGACCACCAATGTCTTGTTCGCTGCTCCACGGCCCCGCTTCCCCGAACGCTCTCCTCCAATGAAGATTTCATCCACCTCGACCACGCCGGAGAGCCGATCCCGTCCAGGGCGGACCATGGCCCGCCGAAGTTTGTGCAGCCACTTCCAAGAGGTATGATAACTCCCCAACCCCAAAACCCGCTGCAGGCCCAACGCGCTCACACCGTACTTCTGGCTCGTGACATACCACATGGCTTCAAACCAAAGGCGCAGGGGCTTGTGCGTGTCGTGAAACAAGGTGCCCGCAGTCGCCGAAACCTGGTAACCACACGCGATGCACCAGAACTTCCCGCGCTTCATCGTCCAAGCCTTGACGGCTCGGCACCGTGGGCAAACAAATCCATCCGGCCATCGCAACTTGGCGATGTAGTCCCGGCACGTTGCTTCAGTAGCAAACCAATCGCGAAATTCGATAATCGTCTGCGGATACGGTTCCACAGAAGAAATTTAGCAGAAAATCAACAAGCGTCAAGTGCATAGCCCTAAAAGAAAAAACTGGATTACCCGGATGAAACCGAGGGCAGCCGTCTTGCGGCTGAAACCCGGCGTCGCTGCAACAAGCTGACGGCCGAAGAGCGTCGAGAACATCTCCGCAAGGCAATGTCCATCATTTATGGAGGCGATCAGACCCCGAAAGCAACTGGCGCTGGGCACCCATCTGCTGCTTGATCTGGCGGCGGAGGGCGATTTCGCAAACGACTTCAAGGAGATTTTTCAACGCCGGGGCTATGGATTTTTGGCCCCGCCCACCGTGCTGGCCGAGCTTCACGAACAATCGGTCAACAGCCCCGTCGCGCGGAAGCGAGAGTTGGCGCGCATCGCGTTGGCGAAGATTCTTGTTTGGGACGTTATCCCATTGCATCTGTCCGCAGTCGAAGCGGGAATTGCGGAACGTCTGGCGAATCGCTTCCTCGAATTAAGGTTGCTGCCCGCTTGCGAATGCAATGACGCTTTGATTCTGGCAGAGACCGCGCTGGCAAAGGTTCCCTTGCTCGTCACTTCAGATAGACATCTCCTTGACATGGACGAGGATGCGCTGGCGTTGGCCTTCAGCGACGCTGATCTGCCTGCGGCGCACGCAGTCCATCCAAAGGCCATGGTTAACGCGCTGCGGTAGAAATCGCCTGGTCATTGTCCCGCTGAATTGGTGCTTAGGCGTTAGTCATTTCCACGGGCTTCCCGGGCGATCATGGCGCGCTTGCGGTCATTTTGGCGTGAACTCGAAGGCCACCTTCTGCGCGTCGTCCAGGATCAAAAAGGCCGAGAAGGGCTTGCCGTTCTTGGAGACAAATTGGGAGAGGAGGTCGGTGCGCCCGGTTTCGATCAGTTTGACAAGCTGCCGGCGGTCGATGGCCTGCTGGAGGAGCGATCGCGGCACCTGGAATTTGCACGGTCTTTTCTCCGCCTGCGATTTCTCGCAGACGTAATGGTACTCCGTCTCGAACATCCGCCCGCCGCATTTGGGGCAGACGGCCACGGCTTCGGCCCGGCTGAAATCCGGTTTCGCCGCGGGAACCTTCGGTTTGGCGTCCGCGGGTTTTTTGGCCGTCCTGGCTTCAAATTCAAAACCCACCTTGCCGCCGGGTTGCAGCACCAGGAACGCTTTGAAGGGGCGCCCTTTTTTCGAGATGAACCTGTCCAGCAAATCGGTGCGCCGTTCTGTCAATAACTTTTCCAACTGGTCCTTGCCGATGGCCCGCTGCAAAATGACCTGGCCGACGCGGAAGCCGCAGCCTTGCCGCCGGGCGGCCTTTTCGCATATATAAGACATTCCGCTCGCATAGACGGGCGAGCCGCATTGCGGGCATTTGCCCAGCGATGGCTGTCCGGTGAAATCCACCGGCGTCGGCGGCTGGCCTTCGCCGCCGGTCTGGCCGAAATCGAATTCGGGCTTCAGGTCCGCGCCCAGCTTGATGAGCGCGGCGAAGGGCCTGCCCAATTTGCTGCGGAATCCCTGGAGCGGCCCGACGACGCGCTTGGTGATCAACTCCTCGGCTTCCGGTATTTCCAACTGGCGGCCCGCGACGATCTTCCAGAGGGCGAAGTCGCACTGCTGGCATTGGAACTTCTTGTAATTCTCGCGGATCACCCCGCCGCATTTCGGGCAGGGCGTCTTCAACTCGCCGAAGTCGCCCGGCACGGTGTCGCTCTCGTGGCGTTTGACTTTGGCGACGATCTGGCGCGTCATCTCCTCGATCTGGCTCATGAACTCCGTCCGCCCCAACTGCCCGCGCTCCATTTGCTTGAGCCGGAATTCCCAGTCCCCGGTCAATTCCGGCGAGGACAACTCCGGGATTCCCAGCCCCCGCAACAAAGTGATGAGGGAAAACGCCTTGGGCGTCGGGGCCAGCTCGCGCAGTTCGCGCAAAATGTACTTCTCGTAAATCAACCCCTCGATAACGGCGGCGCGCGTGGCCGGTGTGCCCAAGCCCTTCTGGCTCATGGCTTCCCTCAATTCCTCGTCTTCCACCAGCTTGCCGGCCCCCTCCATCGCCGAGAGCAGCGTGGCCTCCGTGTAGCGCGGCGGCGGCTTGGTTTGCGCGCCGACCAGATCGACCTTCGCCGTCTGCACCCGCTCGTTGGGCTTGACCGGCGTCAGGCGCGGGTTTTGCTCGTCGGTTTGCGCTTCGCGCCCATAGACCGCCATCCAGCCCGCTTGCAGCATCACCTTGCCCTCCGTCTTGAACACCTCCCCTTCCACGCGCGTCAGCCGCGTGGAGAGAAGGAACTCCGCCGCCGGATAGAAAACCGCCAAAAACCGCTTCGTCACCAGATCATAAAGCTTCTGTTCCGGCTCCGAGAGGTTCTTTGGCGCCAGCGCCGTGGGGATGATGGCGAAGTGATCCGAAATTTTGGCGTTGTTAAAAATTCGTTTATTTGGCCGGACCCATTGCTGCTTGAGAATCTCGGAGGCGAACGGGGCGTAAACGGTGCCGCCGAGCATCTCCAGCGTGGATCGAACCGTGCCGATGTAATCCTCCGGCAACGCCCGCGAATCGGTCCTCGGATAAGTCAGCACCTTGTGGCGCTCGTAGAGCGCTTGCGCCAGACCGAGGGTGTTCTTTGCCGAGAAGCCAAACCGCCCGTTCGCCTCCCGTTGCAGGCTCGTCAAATCGTAAAGCAATGGCGAAAGCTGCGTCGCCGGCTTGCTCTCCTCCGTCACGACGCCCGGTTTGCCCAGGCACCGGTTGCGGATCGCTTCGGCTTTTTGGCGGTCCCAGAGCCGCTCCGGTTTGAGTTCGGGATCGTTCTCCTTCTTCTCCCGGGCAAAGTTCTCGTCAAACCAGCGCCCGGGATATTCGCCCGCCTCGGCCACAAAGACGCCGTGCAACTCGAAATAGTCCCGCGACACAAACTTCCGAATCTTCTCCTCGCGCTCCACCACGATGGCCAGGGTGGGGGTTTGCACCCGTCCCACCGTGGTGAGATGAAAGCCGCCCGTCTTGGAATTGAACGCCGTCAGCGCCCTCGTGCCGTTGATGCCGACCAGCCAGTCCGATTCCGACCGGCATACCGCCGCGTCAGCCAGCGGGCGCATCGACGCATCATCCCGCAACGCCGCGAACCCGTCCCGGATCGACGCGGGCGTCATGGATTGCAGCCAGAGACGCTGGATGGGCTGCCGGGCGCCGGCGTGTTGCATAATATGCCGGAAAATCAATTCCCCCTCGCGCCCGGCGTCGCAGGCATTGATAAGATGGCTGACGTCCTTGCGCTTGAGCAGACGCAGGAGAAGCTTGAGGCGGCTCTCGGACTTCTCAATGGGCCGCAGATCGAAGCGGGCCGGGATGACCGGCAAATTGGCGAACGACCACTTCCCGCGTTTGACCTCCGCCTCCTCAGGCAGGCACAACTCCAGCAGGTGCCCGACGGCGGAGGAAAGAACAAAACGGTCGCTTTCGAAGAAGTCATCCACCTTGCGAAAGCCTCCCAGCGCCTTGGCGATGTCCGAGGCGACCGAGGGCTTTTCAGCTATAATCAATGTTTTTGCCATGTCACGCGATTCTTAGGTCCTGATAATCTGCACGATCCTCAAGCGCGGGAAAGTGGCGCAAACCCCGCGCGAAGTCAATCCCCGGCGCGCATCCCCCTCCGCGAGGGGTTACAAAATAACGCGGAAAAGGGCTTTACAGGGAGGGCGGTCAAAATTAAACTTGGGGTTTATTAGAAATTGATCGAATAGAATTATGGAAAAAGGCAAGACGATTGCAGGATTTCGATTGCACGAAACCGACACAGGGTCGGCCGACGTGCAAGTCGCCCTTTTGACCGAACGGATTAATCACCTGACCGACCATTTGCAGAAAAACGTCAAGGATCACAGCTCGCGCCGTGGTTTGTTGGTGATGGTCGGCCAACGCCGGCGGCTGCTGGATTATCTCCATCATGCCGACTTGGCGCGTTACCAGACGGTCACCAAGAAGCTCAAGCTCCGGCACTGACCCCTTTTCTCGGTGAAGGTTCTATCTTCGGCCACGGGCGTGGCCCGATCAGTTCCATCGGCCTGGAAACGCGAACGGTCCGATGCGCAGAAGCAACTTCGCGGATATGCAATTCCGCTGAATCGAGAAATTTCAATCAGCGCCAGTGGCGGCGCCCCGGCAGGGCGCCGGCGTCACGGTTTTGATTGAAGTTCCTCCACGTCAGCGGGGCAACAATACTACAGTTCGTTTATGGCAGAACAAGTCACAGCTCTCGTCGGGGGCAATCAGATCATCATCGAAACCGGCAAACTGGCAAATCAAGCTGACGGCTCCGTTACCGTCCGATTGGGCGAAACCATTGTCCTGGTGGCGGCCGTCGCCGCCAGCAAGGCCAAAGCAGGCCAGGAATTCTTCCCGCTCACCGTCGATTACCGGGAAAGGGCCGCCGCCGCCGGCAAGTTTCCGGGCGGCTACTTTAAGCGCGAAGGGCGCCCGACTGAAAAGGAAATCCTCACCAGCCGCCTGACCGACCGTCCCATTCGGCCGCTCTTCCCCAAGGGCTGGTTCAACGAAGTCCAGGTTCAGAGCATGGTTCTCAGCGCGGACGGCGAGAATGATTCCGACATCCTTACCATTCTCGGCGCTTCGGCCGCCCTATCGGTCAGCGATATTCCCTGGGAGGGCCCCTTGGGCGCCGTCCGCATCGGGCGCCTGAACGGTGAATTCGTCGCCAACCCAACCCACAGCCAGACGCGCGAAAGCGACCTGGACCTCATTTATGTCGGCAATGCCACCGACGTCGTCATGTTCGAAGGAGCCGCCAAGGAGATTTCCGAGGCGGATTTCGCCGCCGCCCTGAAGTTCGGCCATGAATCCTGCCAGCCCCTCATCCAGGCGCAGAAGGATTTGGCCGCCCGCGCCGGCAAGAAAAAACGCGACATCACCGTGAGCGTCGTGCCGGATGACATTTTGGCCGAAGCCAAGAAACTGGCCGGCGAGCGTCTGATTCCGGCGCTCCTGACCCACAAGAAGCTCGAACGCGAGGCCGCCGTCAAGACGGTCACGGACGAAATCGGGGCGAAGCTGGTGGAGAAATTCGGGGTGGAAAAAGTTCCCGAAACCGTCCTGAAAGAAGCCTTCTACTATATCCAGAAGGAGACCCTTCGCGGCTTGATCATGAACGAAAACAAGCGCCTGGATGGCCGCGGCTTTGATGACGTCCGCCCCATTGTGTGCGAGGCGGGTCTGTTGCCCCGCGCCCACGGCTCGGCGTTGTTCAGCCGCGGCGAAACCCAGGCCATCGCCCTGGTTACGCTGGGCACCACCGAGGACGCCCAGGAATTTGACTCCTACACCGGCGGCGATACTCAGAAAAAATTCATCCTCCATTACAGCTTCCCCAACTATTCCGTCGGCGAAACCGGCCGCATCAGCGGCCCCGGCCGGCGCGAAATCGGCCACGGCGCCCTGGCCGAACGCTCCATCGAACCCATGTTGCCCCTGGACACTTATCCCTACGCCGTGCGCGTCACCAGCGAGATCATGGAGTCCAACGGCTCCAGTTCCATGGCTTCGGTCTGCGCCGGCACGCTGGCCTTGCTCGACGCAGGCGTGCCCCTGACCCGCCCCGTCGCCGGCATCAGCATCGGCATCTGCACCAAGCACGACGACAAGGACAATATCTCCGCCTACAAACTGCTGACCGACATCCTCGGGTGGGAGGACGGCTTTTGCGACATGGATTGCAAAATCGCCGGGACGGAAAAAGGCATTACCGGGTTCCAATTGGACCTCAAGCTCCGCGGCCTTTCCATCGCCATCTTGACCGAGGCGTTGGAAAAGGCGCGTGTCGCCCGGCTCGCCATTCTCAAAATCATGGCCCTCACTTTGGCCGCGCCGCGACCGGAACTGAGCAAGTACGCCCCGCGCATCGTCCAGGTCAAGATCAACCCGGAGAAGATCGGCGCCCTAATCGGCCCCGGCGGCAAGAACATCAAACGCCTGGTCGAGGAATCCGGCTGCGAAATCAACATCGACGACGACGGCACCGTCAACATTTATTCGGTCTCCGCCGAAGGGATGAAGATCGCCCGCGACGCCATCGAGGGGATGACCGCCGAGGCGGAAATCGGCAAGATTTATCGCGGCAAGGTCGTGACGATCAAGGAATTTGGGGCCTTTGTCGAATTCCTGCCTGGCCGCGACGGCTTGGTGCATATCAGCGAACTGGCCAACTTCCGCGTCAAGCAAACCGAAGACATCGTGAAGATGGGCGACGAAATCTGGGTCAAATGCCTGGGCGTCGATGAAAAAGGCCGTGTGCGCCTTTCCCGCAAAGCCGCCATGGAAGAGCGCGAAAAGGAAATGTCAGCCAAGACTTAGCCGCTCACCGTCGCTTGAAGACAAATATGGCGGAGTAAGTTTTAGGCTGCTCCGCCGCGCGTTCCTTGCCCCAACGGGACTCGGCGCGCGCCGGGTAAATTTCCGTCACGCCGATCAAATCGTAGTACGCGGCGGGGTAGCTTCGCACCCAATCGGAGAGCGTCGCGTTGACGTTTACCCACATCGTCCAGGAAGTTGGCATGTTGATCACGACCAGGAATTCCGGCCGTGCTTTTTCGACATCGCCCATGAACTCCTCCTGCATGGCGCCGGCGTACGGTTGCGGTTCCACCAGGTCGTACGTATAAAGGTAGCCGCTCACAGAATGACGCCGGGCGTAGAAATAAATCTCCGGCTCCGATCCGAGCACCTCAATCCGGTCCCGCGGCTCGGAATGTTCCCGGATAAACCGCCCGACTTCCTGACATCCCACAAACAGGCTGTCGGCGTAAATCGCCGCGCAGGCCGCGTCGGGCTTCATTTCAAACCAAACCCGCCCGTTCTGGCATATCAACCCCGCGCAGGCCGCCAGAAACAGCGTCGGTGGAATCACCCGCAAACGTGGATAACGCGCCCCCAGCAACCCGGACAAACCCGGCGCCGCCACTCCGGCCAAAAGGCTGATCACCGGGAGCATGACAATCAGATGATGCGGGGCCACATAGCGGCCTATCAAACACGCCGCGACGGAACAGAGCAGGAACACTGAATAGAAGAACTTCCTCTCCCCGTTGCCCTTCTGGACCAGCAACCACAGCCAGCCCGCGACACCTATCAAAACCAACCATCGCTCCCACCCGCCGGAGGCGATCTGCGCCAGCCGATGCAGCACAAATGCGGCCGGCATCGAATTCGTATGCACCCGCGAAAAACAAACCGTCCAGAACCAAAACCTCTCAAAAGTTCCCGCCCGCCACAAGATCAGGCAAGTCAACCCCAAGGGCGCGGCCAGACCGCCGCCAAACAAGATTAGATTCCGCATCCACAGCCGCCATTGCCCCAACCCCGCCACCCAAGCGTCCCGCGCCAGCACGGCCGCCGCAAACAGCCCGAAAAACAATCCCGGTTGTTTGCACAAAAACGACAAGCCGAAAAGCAGCCCGCTCAGAAACATCGTCAATCCCCTGCCGCTCTCGCGCGCCCGCAACAGCAACAACAGGCCGCCCAGCGCGTGGATCACCACCAGATGCGTCGCATGCGCCTGCAATCCAAGCACCCCGGAACTGAGCGAAAGCAGCACATACGCCGCGCAGCAAACCAGCACTCCCGCCTCATCCAGCAACCGCCGGGCCAGAAAATACAGCAGCGCCAGCGTCCCCATGTTGACGAATAAAAACCCAAGATGAATGCCCGCCGCGCTTTGGCCAAAGAGGGCCATGATGAGGGCATAGACCGCGTACGTGCCGGGCATCTTTATATTGAAAGCCAGTTGGTACGGGGGGATGCCCTGGAGCAGAAGCTGGCCCGAATAAGCGTATTCCCCCTCATCCCGTTCCAAGGGCATGGAGAGCAGCCTAAGACGAACCCACACCGCCAGTAACACCAGCAGGATCAATCCCGCGCTCCATGCCTTGCGATATTTCAAGTCCGAGAATTTTGAAAACATATATCACCCGCCCCTCCCGCCGTCAAACGAATGAACTGGCCCTGAGATTGCTGGGGGTGTGAGACAAAATTCTTCTGGTTGGGCCACGACGCCTGTTTGAGGGACAAAGCGGCGCTGTCGCGCGCATGGAAAGCTCACGAAAATCCGCCAGGTCTTGGAGTGCGCGCGCGCCAGCGCCGCTTTGGATCTGCGCAAATACAATGTCGGATTTTTCTTGAAGAGAATGTCAGGAATATCCAGGGCAGAAACATAAGACACCCCCCCGTTGGGAGCGAAGCGGGCTATTTTCATCTTTCTTCCGGTGTCGGTGCGTGGCGAATCTGGGCTGGGCGTCTGGCCCGCAGCGCCTGGACGTTTTTCAACTCCGCGCCCAGGGCCTCTTTGTAGAAAAAGATGATCGCATTAAAGATTTGATTTTGGGTGGTGGCGGCGACATCCTTTTAGGCCAGAGCGGTCAGAAACTGTTCCAGTTTATGTTCACTTGGCAAATGCAACGGCAGCCCTTTGAGGAAGTCGCAATATCGCCTGAGCCAGGCGCAGTAAGTGCGCTCGGTCGCGAGCGCAAGATGTTGGCGTCGAACAACTTCCGTAAGCCGCCGCACCGCTTCGTTCGTATTCATTTGGCCATTGTAATACACGAACAACCTGTTGTATATTAATTGTTAGGCGACATCACACCACGAGAAGTTATGAAATCAACGACGACCTACTGGAACGCATTGATTCCTGAGAATCAGAAACGATGGACGCCAATCAAGGGATTGGAAGGGATGGCCGAAGAGCTAACGCTCAGTATGGATTCTGTGACTGGCGAATACACAAGATTGACGCGCTTTCTTCCCGGCGCTGATACTTCGCCATTTGGCGGGAAGACGCATTCTTACCCGGAGGAGGTATTTGTCGTCAGTGGCCGACTATTTGACCGAGCATTTGGTCAGTGGCTTGAAGTCGGTCATTATGCGAGTCGCCCGCCGGGCGAGCTTCACGGCCCGTTCAAGACAGACACAGGATGTGTCGTATTAGAAGTATCATTTCCGAACCGCAAATGACAATGTCGCCTAACAAGTCGCCGGAGCCAACCGCCGTTGGCGCTGTCAGTTCCGCTGTCGCGGTTCACGTCGCGAGTCGGCGGTGGCTCAGCTTTTTTCGTTAGGCGGCAAGATTTCCCTACACGCGTAGTGCTGCAAAAACACAACAAAATAACCGAATAAACAAAATGAAAAACATCAAAATGAGACTCATCACATGGATAGGATTGCTCGTTGTCTGCCTGCTGCCGATACCGGCCCGCGCCACTACCAATCTTTTGGCAAACGGTGACTTCGAGAGCGAACCCAATTGGGGCAACGGCGTAAGCCAGGACGGAGGATATACGGCCCTAACCGGCAGCCAAATACCAGGCTGGACGATTGAGCCTAGTCATGCCGTGACCATTCACATCTCGTCTGGGCCTTATTTGGTCATCAGTAATTCCTTCAGCGCAAACACGGACGGCGAGGGTTACAACGGGCACAATGCCAACTTCTACCAAAATTTCGGCACCACGGCGGACGTGAGCTACACGCTGGACTTCGACTGGCAAAGCTGGGGTTATGATACCGCGCCCACCGCGAATCCGTTGAAAATCTCGGTGACTGATACGGTGACGAGCAACGCGCTATTTGTTGGATTTTATTACTACGACGGCAATGCGCCGCATCCGGTCCACCATGTGACGACGAATTTCTTTGGGACAGGAAGCGCCCTGCGCTTACGGATTGAGGAAAGCCCGGAGTCTGGCTACAATGACAATACGTTTGTGGTTGACAACTTCAGTGTCGTCGCTGGGTTGCCAACACTTCGCATCACAGTGCCCGCACCGTCCCAAGCGGCGCTTTCATGGCCAACCAATGCCGACGGCTTCGCGCTGGTGACGACCTTTTCTTTGCCGGCGTCGTCTTGGAATGCGGTGACAAATGTTCCAGTAGTTCTTGGCAGTAGCTACAGCGTAACTGTTCCTGCAACCAACGCGCAGCAATATTTTAGACTATACCATCAATAAAGGCTGAACCTATGGACATTTTGCCGCCTAACAAGTCGCCGGAGCCAACCGCCGTTGGCGCGGTCCGTTCCGCTGTCGCGGTTCACGTCGCGAGTCGGCGGTGGCTCAGCTTTTTTCGTTAGGCTAGGCGACAGTGTTTTCGAAGCAAATGAAAAGGCATATGTCATCACGTTCCTGTGGTTCATGGGTAGTCGCGGGAACACTACTGGCGCTTATCATGGTGGCGGCACTGCATCTCTTGCGAACCGATTACAACCCTTTGCGCAATTTCACGAGTGAGTATCTACTCGGTCCATTCGGTATCCTTGCGGCGGCTGCAGCCTTCATACTAGCTGCGACGTTTCTCATACTTCTGGTCGGACTTCGGCTTACTGTCCGTCCCTCCGTTTTTCTTACGGCATCGTGCGTTCTATTGGGTGTGATGGTTGTTTCGGTGTGTGTGTGTGCTGTCTTCCCATTTGACCCATTGCCGCCAGATGACAGCCACCCGACTTTCATTTCAAGTGGAGCCATCATCCATGTTGTTTCCTCGGCTTTGTTATACGTATCACTCATCGCACTCCTTTTGACGCTGCCCAGCGCCTATAAACGCGACGATAACTGGCGGCCATTTTCACACGTGACACTGTCGCTTGGATTCCTGAATCTCGCGTCTTTTGCGGCGCTGGTCTTTGCCCCCTTCTATTTGAGGGGCCTGGCTCAACGGGGAGGGTGGCTGGCGGTTCTAGTATGGCTGCTTCTCACCGGCTTGCGCCTTCGACAGGCTATACCAGAATCTTTCATCAGGGCGGCATTGCTGTTTGTCATGGCAATCACATTTATCATCTTTCTGGCGGCGGGCGTTTTTCGGATTTCATCGTCATTCTTCACACCTCCCAGGACCCCTTATCTTTATTGGGGCTTGGTCGTGCTCTGCATTGCGATGGGGACGTTCAGTTTCTGGCGTGGTATCGTCGAGTTGTTTTCGTATCTTCGTGAGCGGAAGATGGAGTCGAGTTTGAGATGAAAAAGTTGTGGCCTGGCAAATCGCTGCACGCAACAGCCGTGAGCGTCACAGTTTTGTTTGGGGATCCTCCTTCGCTCCGCAGACGGAGCTGCGACGGACTGACAATGACGACACCATCAAGCATCTTTAGGGGCGGCTTGTCCCGCCGACTTGTCCGCCGTAGCCAGGCGAAGGCGGAAGCGTTCCGCCTCCGTCAGCACTCCGGCGCGACGAGTCGCGTGTTGGCATTCCTCCTCCGCCAAGGCTATGGAGGACAGGTCCTCCCTCGCCGGGCCCACGGAGGACAGGTCCGCCGTCGCGAGCACTATGGCGGACAAGGCGGGGAATGGAATTTTGAACAAGAGGAAACGAAACGAAGAGGAAAAGGCATCCCTGAAAAACGCGCCTGAAACGCGCGATTTTTTCTTTGTGATCTTCGTTGCCTTTTGTTGAAAATCCGTTTGCCTGGACGGCTTTGCAGTGCAATTCAAAGTCTTCATTTTAAGCGCGTTCCGGGCCTGACCGTCCTTCACCCGGGCAACGTATAACGAGCAGCTCGCCCTTGCGCGGAGCGCCGGCCCGAAGGCAAGACCTGCTCACGCAACGCCGCCAAGACGCCAATATGAGGGAGGAGAGTTTTTTCAGAAGTGAACTGATTATTGGGCGGATGCGTGGGCAGAACACGCAGAAGGACGCAGAAAGGGAAGTCTGGCGCTTGTTCTCCTCTTTCCGTGTTCCGCGGGAAAAACTCTTGCGGTTTATTTCGGTTGTGTTACATTTCATAAGTAGGCTTGTTCTTTGAAAGGCTGTAGGCGCGGCCCGTGCCTGCACCGTGCGGCATGTGTGGCGTGAACCGTCACACTCGCTTTGCGCCGCAAGCCATTTTTCCCGCCTGGCGGGCGGTGGCGTTGTTTTTTTCACTAAATCGCACCAAATCGCGGCGGTTTTCGCCGGGTTTCTGAACCGAGGTCTGGATAAAAAAGGGACTTAACCACGTCCGCCGTCGCCTGGCTATGGAGGACAAGGATTTCACTGATTTCACGGAGAAAGAACTCCCCATCCGTGCTGTCAGATGGAACAACAGATCGGCTGCCGGCTTGCGCCGGACGGGAAATCCGTGGTTAAATGTCTTCCTCTGCGCCCGGCGGCGCGGAGTGTGCGCTGCGAAATGCAGGGCTTATGCAGGCTTGTGCACCCTCGTGCATCATAAAAAGCGCAGGATATGGAGTTCTCCCGCGGCGCAAGCGAGCTTGAGGGCATTGATAATCAAGGAGATGCAACCTGGCTCTTGGAAGTTTCCGGCAAACCGGCGCGTACGGAGGCGACAGGCTGAAAATGACTGGTGATTCGGGTGTTGCTGTTGCGCTCGGTCGAGAGAACGGTTACAAATGCCGCATGACACAATCCAGCCACGGGCCGGTGTGGACGACGCGCCGCACGCTCTTTGTCCTGTTTTTCCTCTCCGGCTTTTGCGGCTTGGTGTATCAAATGGTCTGGACACGCCTGGCTTTTGCGTCCTTTGGCATCATCACCCCGGTGCTGTCAGTCGTCATCTCTGTATTCATGCTCGGTCTTTCTCTCGGGGCTTGGGCGGGCGGCCGGGTCGTTGCCGGGTTGGTCCGCCGCACGGGCTTCTCGGCGATTTTCTTCTATGCCGCCGCGGAGTTTGCCATTGGCCTGGGGGCGTTTGTTGTTCCGAAATTATTCGGGATCGGCGAGCATGTATTGCTGGCCGCCGGGCAGACCGATTCCTTCCGGTATCTGTTCCTCTCGGCAGCCGTGCTGGCCGCGGCGATTCTTCCGTGGTGCGTGTTCATGGGGGCGACGTTTCCGCTGATGATGGCCTACGTGCGCGAGCAGGAACCGGCCAGCACGGAAAGCTTCAGCTATCTCTATCTGGCCAACGTCCTGGGAGCCATGTTCGGCACGATCATCGCGGCCGTCGTGCTCGTCGAAGTGCTGGGATTCCGCCACACCCTGGCCTTTGCCGCCGCCGGCAACTTCATCATTACAGCTTTGGCCGTCGATCTGGGCCGGCGCTGTCCCCGGCCCGCCCCCGCCCAACCGGCAGGTGCCGTTGCCGCGGCTGCCGTTGCGGTAACTGCGTCCGGCAACCGGCTGCTGCTGTGGATTTTGTTCTCGACAGGATTCAGCGCGATGGCGATGGAAGTGGTGTGGACGCGGGCGTTCACGCCGGTGCTCAAGACCCAGGTCTATTCGTTCGCCCTGATTGTGTTCACCTACCTGGGAGCGACTTTTTTCGGCTCGTGGATATACCGGCATGAACTGGCGGGAAAGACGCGGCGCTCATTGGCCGGTGTGCTGGTGGCGCTGGCGGTGGCGGCGTTTCTTCCGATTGTGACTGTCGATCCCAGGTTCGTCCCGGCGGTCCCGGACCTGATCTCCGGCAATTACTACGACGGCGAGAAAGCGGCGATCCTGGTCGTTCTGGCAGGCATTTGCCCGCTGTGCGCCATCCTCGGCTACCTCACTCCCAGTTTGATCGACCAATACGCCTGCGGCAACCCCGCCGCCGCGGGGAAGGCTTACAGCGTGAATGTCGTTGGTTGCATCCTGGGGCCGCTGTTTGCCTCTTATGTGTTGCTGCCCCTTTTGAGCGAGCGAATGGCGATGATCCTTTTGGGGCTTCCCTTGCTGGCACTGTGCCTGGTCTGCGGCCAGACGCTCACGGGGCGGCAGCGGGCCGCCTCAGCGCTGGCGGCCGTCGGCGCATTGGCCTGGTGCCTCTTTGGCGCGGGCGATTTTGCCGGGCTGCTGGCCAAACGGTCCCAGGGCACCCGCGTGCGCCGTGATTACGCCGCCGAAGTCATCTCCTACGGCCAAAGCCGCAACCGCCGCCTTCTGGTCAACGGCGTCGGCATGACTACGCTGAGTCCCGAAACGAAATTCATGGCGCATTTGCCCATGGCCTTTCACCAGCCCCGGCCGCAATCGGTACTCATCATCTGTTTCGGCATGGGCACCAGCTTTCGCTCGGCCCTCAGTTGGGACGTGCCGACGACGGCGGTCGAGCTGGTGCCCAGCGTGCGCGATGCCTTCGACTATTATCACGATGACGCCGCGCTGTGCCTGGCCAATCCCAAGGGCCGGATTATCATCGACGATGGCCGGCGCTTTCTGAAGCGGACGCGGGAAAAGTACGACGTGATGGTTATTGATCCGCCGCCGCCGGTCGAGGCCGCTGGATCGAGCCTGCTCTATTCGAAGGAATTCTACGCCGTGGTCAAGGAACACCTCAACCCCGGCGGCATTCTGCAAATCTGGTTTCCCGGAGGAAGTCTGCCGACGTTGGAGGCGGTCTTGCATTCCCTCTACGAATCCTTTCCCCATGTCCGCTGTTTTGACGGCGTCAACAATTTTGGCATTCACTTCCTTGCCTCGTCCGACCCCATCCCGCCGGCCACAGGTCAGGAATTGGCCGCCCGCATGCCCCCCAAGGCGCAAGCCGACCTCTTGGAATGGCCCCATCCCCTGGACTTGCCGGGCTACCTCAACCTCGTCCTGTCGAATGAAACGCGCATCACCGACGTCCTCATGCCCGGCCTTGATTACCGGATCACCGATGACCGCCCTTTCAACGAATACTTCCTCTTGCGCCAGTGGCGTCTCTATTCCCCATGATCGCGGCGGCAAGCAAGCGGGGGCGTTCGAGCAAACTGTTTGTCAGACAGCCCCGTTTGGAATACCCTGGCCCGGTGCGGAAATTCGCCTTCAATTACCCTCTGCTTTGGCTGGCTCTTTGGACGGCCTTGATTCTATCCGGGGATTTTGTCGTGCTCAACACCTCGGCGCGCCAGCTTCGCTCAACGCATTTCGCGTCCACCACGGGGAGAATCATCCAAAGCTCCATCGGCCGCGGAGCGATGATGCGCCGGGGTTTCGATGTCAATTATGAGTTTTCCGTCAACGGCGTCGTTTATGTCGGACGCCGCTACCGATACGACGACCGCAATGCTTCGTTCAGGTACGCCGACGCGACCAACGCCTTCCCGGCCCGGACGGCGCACACCGTGTATTACAATTCCGCCGATCCCGGGGATTGTTTGCTGGACCCTGGCCTGGATGGTTGCGATCTGTTGCTGCTGCTCTTCGCCCTCCCACTCAACGTCGTCACCATCGCCATCTGGGCGGCGGTCTTCCAGGCCAGGAGGGAAAGGCGCCCGCCGGGCCTGGCCGGGGGCATTCGGATTCTGCAACGCCCCGAAGAAATCAGGGCGCGACTGGCGGATTATTCGCCGCTGGCGGCCGGCAGTTATGGCCTTGCGGCGGCTGCCTTCGTGGCCGTGTTTCCCGTCGTGACAATGGGCGGCTTCGCGCCCTCCCTGCGGCTGATGGGCGCCGTATGGATTCTGGTTCTGGCGACTGGGAGTGCGGCCTTTGCCTGGGCCGCCAGAGGCCATTATGCGGGCCGGTTCGATCTGCGCATCCATTCTTCCGCTCAAACCGTGACCGTGCCCCAGACCGACGGACGGGCCGCGCCGCTGACTGTTCCGCGCCGCGAAATCGTGGGCGTCTCCATGCTGCGGCGGGTGACCAGAAGCCCCAGCGGCGACCATTTCACCTACGTGCCCGCCCTGAATCGCGCCGCCAATTCCGGGCCGCAGCCGCTGAAGCTGGTGACCTGGGGCTGGAGTGAAAAGCGGGCGCGGGTATTCAGCCAATGGCTCAGCGATCAGTTGCAGGTCGAGTTCAAAGGCATCGAATCCGAACCGCCGTCCGGCGCGAGCCGGTAGAGTCCGGCGGTTATTGGAGGAAATTCAGGAGGGACAGACTCATCACCATGGTGCCGCTTTCCAACGCTGCCTGATACGCCGTTTGCGTCTGGCTCAACTGCGTGAGCGTTTGTGCCAGGTCGGCGTTGGTGTCGTCGGACATCTGCGTATCAAGGCTGGTCGATTTCTGTGTGGCGACATCGCCGGCCGAGGTGAGGGCGGATTGCAAGACGCCGTTGGCGCTGACCTGCGTGACCACGTTGTCTTCGTCATTGTTCAAATTCGGAGTGTCGGTGGAGGCGATGGCGCTGGTGTTGCCCGAACTCAGATCCTGCTGGAGCGAGATCAAATGGCTGAATAAATCAGCGCCCGTCCGGCTGTCGGCGAAGACGCCGCCAGCTCCCGATCCGGTGTTGTTCTCTCCGGGGCTTTGCGCCGAGACGGTGAGGCCGGGGGCGATTTCGCTTTTGGCGACCGAGGTGTTGCCGTTGTAAGTGATGCCGGTGACATCGCCGCTGGCATTGGTAGCCGCGGTGAACGGGGGGGCGCCGGTGGCGGTGCCGCCAAAAATATAATTGCCGTTGGCATCCTTGGTGTTGCCCAATTGCAGCGCTTCCTGGATCAAATTGCCGACCTGCGTCGCGTAGGTGGACATCTGCGTGGAAGAAGTGACGCCGCCGGCTTCGGTGGCGATTTCACTGGCGTCTTCGACAATGGTTTGCAGGCTGTTCAAAGCGTCGGAGGCGGTCGTGGCGGTGGTTTGAAGCGCGGTGATGTTGCTTTGGTATTGGGTGTTGGCGCTGGACTCAGTCTGGAGGTTGAGCACCTGATCCATCACAGAGGGGTTGTCCTCGGGCAGCGAGACCTTGAGGCCGGTGGTGGATTCGTTCTGCAAGGTGCTTTGCTGACTTTCCAACTGGTCTATTTGGTTGAGAAAACCGCTGGTGAAGGAGGTGGTGGTGATTTGCATGGGTTTTGCCTCTCAGCTAACTCGTTTTCATGGACACGACAGTTTGCAGCATCTGATTCAAAGTGGTGATCAATTCGGCGGAAGCCTCATAAGCCTTCTGGTATTGGATCATGTTGGTCATCTCAGTATCGGTGGACACGCCGCTGGCCTCGCTGCGCTGGGTGGTGAGCATCTGGCTGACGGCGTTGCTGGTGTCGAGCTGATCATTGACCGACGAAATGGCGCTGCCCAGGTCCGACACGGTTTGGGCGTAATTGGCGCTGAAGGTCTGATTCCCCAGGCCCGCCACGTTCTGGCCGCCCAATTGGGCCAGCGCCAGCGCCACGCTGTTGTCTCCGGGCGCTCCGGCGGTTCCGGCCGCCTGAAATTGCGACGGGTCGGCCGCCACATTGCTGTTGACTCCGATGCTGGAGGCGTCCGTCCCGGTGAAGAGGTCCTGGCCCGTCTTGCCGTTGAGATCGTATCCGGCGGAATAGACGGAGTTGACTTGGGTGATGAGCTGCGAGGCAAGTGTGTTGAGGCCGCTTTGCAAACTGGCCAGGGCGCCGTCGCGCGCGGTGATCTCCCCGGCGATGCTGCCGCCGGTCAGGGTCAGCGGCGTGCCGGCCTGTTGGGCCTTGACTTGCAATTGCCCATTGCCGGGATCGTAAGCTTCCAGGCTGTCGGTGACGTTTCCACCGGAAACCATCGTTACGCTGCCGATGCTGACATTGACGGCGCCGTTGGCCTGGGTGGTGGTGGAGTAATTGGCCAGGCCGGCCAGATTCTCCAAAGTCTTTTCGCGCTGATCGACCAACTGGTCCGCGCTGCCCCCGGCAGCCTGGGCCTGGACGATCTGCTGGTTCAAGGTGGCGATGGCGTTGAGGTCCTGGTTGGCGCTGGCAACGTCGTTTGTGACCGACGTGTTCAGGTCGCCCTGCACTACGGAAAGCTGTGAGGAAACCTGGTTGAACTGCGAGGCCACCTGCTGCGCGCTTTGCACCGCGGTCTGGCGCAACGAAAGTTCGCTGGGATCGGTGGAAAGGCTTTCAAAGGAGTCGAACAGGTTTGACAAATCGGACGCCAGCCCGTTGGGGCTGTCCGGCGTGGTGGAGGAGGATGTGGAACTGATCTGTTCATCCAGGTAGGCCTCGGCGTTCTGCAGGCTGCCTTGCTGCGCGGTGAGCGAACCGGTGGTGCTGGCCTCAGTCTGGATTTGGCCGTCGAGCAGCGCATTGCGGGTTTCGGTGATGCCCGTCGATTGGACGCCCGTGCCTTCCTCGCCGATGGGAGTTTCCAGCCCGTCGGACTCGGAGACGACGAGCTGCTCGTCGGCGTAAGAGGTATTATTGACGTTGGCAAGGTTCTGGCCGGAAATATCCATTTCCTGCTGCTGCACCGAGAGCGAGCGGGCGCCCATGTCCAATGTTCCGAGGAGTCCAATCATAAAATCAGCCAAAGGCCTCGTAAAACCGGCGCGGGGCGGCGGCGCAGGCCGGGCGGTGTCCGTTGCCGTCATAGACGGAGGACTGGCGCGCGGGCAGCAGGGAGTTGAGCAAGTCCTGCATCAATTCCACGGAGCGGCGCAACATGAGATGATTCTGGCGGGCGCGCCGGCGCACGCGCGCGAGCAATTCGTTGTTCTCCTCCACCAGGGCTTTGAGGAGGGGTTGGTAATCCGCCGGCAGCAACGGGATCAGCCCGGAAAAGCAGGCGTCGCCCGCCTGGCCGCACTCCTGGGCCACGGCGCTGCGGCACTCCTCCCGGCGCTCCCGGGCCTTCAGAATGGCCGAGCCTTGCGCCTTGAGCAGGCTGATGGATTGGAAAATCTCGTCCGTGGCGCGGGCGACCAGGCACTCCTGTTGTCGATCCAGCAGGGCGAGCATCTCGCCGTAGTTCTGCAATTCGTCGCGCAGAGAGTCAATAAGAAGTTGGATGCTTTGGATCATGGCTTATTTCTTGGTTGGGGCAATCGGTTGGGCCGGGGCATGGTGCAATACCTGGTGTCCCAACTGGCTTTGCAAGCTGCGGGCCAGCCCGAAGGCGCCCGAGCGGCTGATGCTGTCGGCCAGTTGATTGTTGATCATGTCGGAATAAATCCCGTTGACAGTCGCATCGCCTTCCTCCGAAGCCAGCACCGGTTTGCGAATGTCTTGAAATATCTGGCGCAGCAGGACCGCCTCAAATTGGCGGGACACCTCGTCCACCTTGTCGTTGTCCGACAGGTTCGCGTTGCCCGCCAGCGATTCCAACGGAAGTTGGGAGGCATCGACGCGGGGATGGGTGCCGTCAATTGTCATGTTACCTCATGATTAATTCCGCCTGCAAAGCCCCCGCCTCTTTCATCGCCTCGAACATCGACATCATGTCGCGCGGCGTCACCCCCAGCGCGTTGAGGGCGGAGGCGACTTTTTCGACGGTGGGCAATTCGGGCAGGGCGACCATGGTCCCTTTGTCTTCCTTGATCTTGGCGTCGGTGTGCGCCGTGACTTGCGTCGTGCCGCCCTGGCTGAGGGCGGTGGGCTGCGAGACATCTTGCGTCGAGGCGATGCTGATCGTCACGTTGCCGTGAGAAACGGCGCAGTTGGAGATGTGGATGCGGGCCGTGGCCACGATGGTGCCCGTGCGCTCATTGATGATGACGCGCGCCGGAATGTCCGGGCTGACTTCCAGCGTCTCGACCTGGGAAATGAAATCGACCGGCGAGCCGGCCCAATCCTGCGGCATGCGCACGCGCACGGTGGTGGAGTCAACGGCAAGGGCCGAGGAGGGGAATTTGACATTGACGGCCGCGGCCATGCGGGAGGAGGAGGTGAAATCGGGGTCGCGCAGGAGTAATTCCAGGTGGTTGTCGCTCACTACTGTCGCGGGAATCTCGCGCTCCACCAATGCCCCGTTGACAATCGTCCCGACCGTCGGATGGTTCTTCTGCACGCTGGCTCCCCCGGCGCCGTCGGCCCCGGCTGAAAGTCCGCCGATGGACAGCGCGCCTTGGGCGATGGCGTACACCTTGCCGTCGGCTCCCAGCAAGGGCGTTTGCACCAGCACGCCCCCCTGCAAACTCTTGGCGTCGCCGAGCGAGGAGACCGTCACATCCAGACGCGCGCCCGTTTTAACGAAAGCCTGAATGTCGGCGGTCACCATCACGACCGCGACGTTCTTGGATGAGAGCGTCGTAATGGGAACCGTCAGACCGTAACGCTGCAACATGTTGGCGATGGTTTGGATGGTTTCAATCGGGTTCTTGTCGCCGTCACCGGCCAGGCCGGCGACCAGGCCGTAGCCGGCCAGTTGATTGTCGCGGGCGCCGGCGATCATGGCGAGGTCCTTGATGCGCGAGGCTGCGGCCAGCAGGGCCGGCCCTCCAGCCAGGAACCCGCCCAAAATCAGCAGAAGCAAGAATCGGCGCATGTCAAACCTCAGAAGGGGGACACCTTGTCCCAGATGGTGGTGAACCAGCCGCGTTTCTGGCTGTCGGTCACGCTCCCGCGCGAGCTGAATTGAATGGAGACGTCGGCAATGTTGAAGCTATAGACGGTGTTGGTGGAGGAGATGTCATCCACCCGCACCGTGCCGCGCAGGATGGCGTCCTGTTTCTCGCCGGAAAACGCCGTCTGTTTGCGCCCTTCCACGACGAGGTTGCCGTTGGGCAGGACATCGATGACTTTGACGGCCAGTTGGGCGGTGATGGTCTCCACGTTGTTAATCTGGCCGCCGCCGTTGAAGCTGTTCTTGCCGCTGAGGCTCATTGCGGGCATCTGGCCGTTCTTGGTCAGCAGTCCGCTGGCGCCCGGCGAGTATAGGAACGTGCTGATCGAGCTGTCCACCGACGAGGTGCGGGCGGTGGTGGTGTTGTTGTTGCGGCTGGCGCCGTTGTTTTCCTGGATGATGACCGTCACGATGTCCCCCACCTGGTGCGCCTTTTTGTCCGCGAAGATGGAGACCGACGAGGCGTCGTCCTTCCAAAGCGAATCCGCGCCGAGATTTGTCAACTGCAATATAAACAGGAGCACGCCCAAATGGGTGGCGTCACAAAGCGATAAGCACGAGGTCTTCATTTTGCACCTTTCCTAATAGTTCACGGCGGGTTTTGGGGTTGCGCACACGGACGGTCTGGCCCAAGGCCCCGTCTTCGAGCGTTTCGACTTTAAGCGAAATAATCAGCGATCCGTCCTGAAAGAGGGCCTCCACCAACTGGCCGCGATGCACCAGCGGGTGGGCGCGGGCGTAACGGCTCCAGACCGGCGTGCCCGCCGAAATGTTGGCGTTCAATTCCAGGGAGTCGTCGGTCACGGGAAAACGGACACAGGCCTCGTGCTGCTCCAAAACATCCCGCCGCTCCAGGATGATGTCGGCTCCCCTCAGCAACTGGCCGCGCGCCAGCGAGGAGTGCGCCACCGGGATGTCGTTCCAGATTCGGATCGCCAGTTGGACTTGCCACGCGCCGATCCGCTCCTTCCCGCACCACAGTTCAAATCCGGCAACCTCGTTGGGCATCACGCCCGCGGGCGGCAGGTCGATGATTTGCAGCGCCAGCGGCTCGTCGGGCACGGTGGGAGCCTCCCAGGCGCGCGTCAGGTGCAGCTCCAGATCGCCGCGGGCGCCGACGTAGTCGCGCTGCAAAGCGGCGCGGAGCAGGTCAGCCACTTCCGCCTCGCCCAGGAGGCGGGTGCGGCGGGTGACGCGGACGGAAGCCGGGCCGGCCCAATTGGTGGTGTTCAATTCCGGCGCGGCGTCTTTGGCCAGGCCGATGATTTGCTGGCGGGAAAGGGAGGTCGTTTGGCCCAAGCCGGGAGCCGGGGCCAAACGAAGCAGGGGGAGTGTCGCGGAAGGAGACGGACTAACCAGTTGATTCAAGAAAATGCCGGAGCCATCCACTTTGGCTTCGGAGACGAGCGTGAAAGCGGCCGGCTCGCCGCCGCGAACGGGGCGGGCCGGGAGCACCAAGACCAGAGCTAGAACTAAAGCTGAAAAATATTTGACTTGGCAGTTCATTAGCGGCGCAGGTTATCGCTCTGTTGCATCATTTCGTCGGCCGCCTGCACGGCCTTGGAGTTGACCTCGTAGGCGCGCTGGGCGACAATCATGTTGACCATTTCCTCGACGACTTTGACGTTGGACTTTTCCAGGTAGCCCTGTTGCAGGCTGCCGAATCCGGTCTGGTTGGGGGTGCCGGTTTCAGGGGTGCCGGAGGCGGCGGTTTCGGCATACAAATTGCGGCCGATGGGCTGCAAACCCGCCGGGTTGGCAAAGCGGACGAGCGTAACCTGGAAATTCGATGAGTTGGAGCCGGTCGTGGAGACGTCGCCATCGGGCGAAATCGTGATGCCGGTCGTCCCGACAGGGATGGGTTGAAAGCCGCCCTGGACGGGCAAACCGTCGCTGGTGGTGATCTGGCCGGTGGAGGATGTTTTCAAGGCGCCATCGCGCGTGTAGGCCAGCGTGCCGTCGGTCATCTGCACTTGAAAGAATCCGTCGCCTTGGATGGCCACGTCCAGGCGCTCGCCCGTCTGGGTCAGTTCGCCTTCCGTGAAAACCTTGGGGGTGGCGACGGCGCGGGAGCCGTGGCCAATTTGCAAGCCTGTGGGCAGAATGTTGCCGTTGCCCTGCTCGGCGCCGGGCGTGCGCGTCGTTTCGTAGAGCAGGTCTTGAAATTCGATTTTGCTTTTCTTGTAGCCCGTCGTGTTGACGTTGGCCAGGTTGTTGGAGATGACATCCAGGTTCAACTGCTGTGCCTCCATCCCGGCTGCGGCTGAGTATAATGATCTTAACATAGCTTAGGTGGTGCCTCCCAACTCGGTGATGGTGCGGTTCAGGCGGTCGTCCTGGATTTGAATGACATGCTGGTTGGCCTCGAACCCGCGCATGGCCGTCATCAAATTGGCCATCTCACCCACCGCCGACGTGTTGGACCCTTCCAAATAGCCCTCGCGCAATTGCGCCGTGCTGGGCGTTGTGTGCAAGTTCGGGTCCTTGGCAATGAAATAGCCGCCGCTGATCTGCGTCAGCAACTTCGGATGGTCCACGTCCGTGACTTTAAGTTTGCCGTGAGCCTGGCTTCCCTGGCTGATGCTGCCGTCGGATGCGATGGCAAGGGGATCGGCACTGTTGCGGTTGATCTGGATTGGGCCGTTGGAGCCCAGGACCGGGTAGGATTCCTTGGTCACCAGCTCGCCCTGCGCATTGATTCGAAACTCGCCGTCGCGCGTCAGGCCCGTGGCGCCGTTGGGCAACTGCACCTCGAAGAACCCCTTGCCTTCAATGGCCACGTCTTTGTTGTCTCCGGTGTATTTGATTTCTCCCGGGGCGAAATTGGTCGTGGTGGTCGCTTTGGGGATGGTGAAATACTGGGGCGCGCCCTTCTCTCCGGGGGCGGGCATCAAGCCGGCCTGCACCGCCGCCAGCGACAGTTGCTGTTGCTTGAAACCCGGCACCGAACTGGACGCCAGGTTGTCCGCAATCACCTCCTGCCACCGGCTGTTGGCATCCAGTGCGGAAGCGGCTTGAGAGAGACTCACATTCACGTCAGACCCTTCCAGCAACGACTGTGCCACAGCCAAAAGACCCTGTTTCGCAACGGTTTACGCATGGCCCGCTTCCGAATGGGGAAAAACTTGCCGCAAAATCGGGGAGGAAACTGCCGCCTGGAGAGTCACATCTTCCGGCAAAAAGCGGCGGGGGCGGAACCGGGGAAACTTCAAAGAGAAACAGCGCGGCATTCATGGGGTGATGTCCTGGATTAACCCACCTTATCCATCAACGGCTTGGATTGGCGCCCTTCGGCGTCAATAAACACACTTCAATTCAATCACCTGGCCGCAGCCGCATTCGACTCGAATCCCGCTGACCACGTCCCCCTGGCGTTGCAGCGTCAGGACAGGCCGGCCGCACGGCTGCGAAACGGCGTTTCCCGTCCCGGCTCCCGGAAGCGGCGTGAAGACCGGTTTGGTTTCCGCGTGCGGCAGTACTTTCATTTGAAACGACGCGCCTCCAACGGAGGAGCCGGTCGCGGCGGTCAGCGGAACAAATGTGTCAGACATGGCGTGGGCCTTGATCAGGTGCTTTTGTTGGCCGGATGGATATTCAGCAAGACCGTCACCCGGCGGTTGATCTCGTTGGTCGGTTCCGTCGTCGGCATCGGCACCGTGTCTCCAAAACCGGCCACCTTGATGATTTGCGAATGGGGAACGCCATGCTCGATGAGCGTGCGGCGAACCGCCGCGGCCCGGTCTGCGGAGATTTCCCAATCCCCGTAGTCCGGGCGGATGGGAGGGTTGCCGGTTTCGGTGTGGCCTTCCAACTCCACGTAGAAACCGTGGTAGCGGGAAATCTCCCAGGCCAGCGTTGAGAAAACCCATTCGCCATAGGAGGTGAATTTGATGGATTGCGGCTCAAAGACCGGTTTGTGCGAACGGTCAAACACATTGATGCACAGCCCCTCGGGCGTCAGATCCAATTTGACCGAGCTGTTATCTTCGCCCTCCGATTGGAGCGATTTCAAGAGGTCCTCGTTCAGGCGGCGCAGCATGGTTAACTCCATAACTGAGGCGGAGTCGAAATTGCCTGTTGAGGAACGAACCGCCGTCGCGTCCTTGTTGGGAATAAGGCCGACGGAATCCTTGGTGACAGACGTAAAGGGATTGCGGAAGGCGCGCTCGACGGCGTCTTTGATGCGCTGGTCCTGGGAGGTCAGCCACAGGACGATGAACAGCGCCATCATCGCGGTGGTGAAGTCCGCGTAAGCGACCTTCCAGGCGCCACCATGATGATTTTTCTTGCTCATGTCTTGGCCGCCGCCTGGTTAAGCCCCTTGAGCATCGTTTCCAAGGCGTCAGCGCTGGGCTTGACCTCGCTGGACAACCCGCGGCGGGCCACTTCGACCGCCATGATCGGCGACATGCCGCTGGCGAAGCTGATGACCGACGCGGCAATGCAACGGACGTAGGCCAATTGGGCGATATTGACGAATTCCATGTTCACAGCCAGCGGGTTCATGAAACCGTAGGAAAGGAAAATGCCCAGGAACGTTCCGACCAGGGCGGCGGCCACCTTTTCGCCAATGCTCTCAATCGGGCCGGCAATCGACGCCATGGTGATGACGATGCCCAGAACCGCCGCCACAATTCCGAACCCAGGCATGGCGTCGGCCGCCTTGACCAGGACGCTGACGGGCCGGTCATGCTCGGCTTCCATGGCTTCGAGTTCGATTTCCAGCAGCAGTTTCAGATGGTCGGGCTTGATCTTGCCGTCGATGATCGGGCGCAGGCCGTTGCAGAGAAACTCCATGGCGTGCTTGTTCTTCTGGAAGGCGGGATATTTGCTGAAGATGGTGCTGGTTTCGGGGTTCATGATGTGCTCTTCCAGAGCCACCATGCCGCCGCGCCGGCCGAGCATGAACAATTCATAGAGCGCCTTGAACAATTCGTCGTAGGCCCGGCGCGTGTAGGGCGAGCCTTTCAGCGCCCCAAACATCTGCTTGAAAAGATCGATGAGAACCCTCTTGGGGGACATGAGCACCAGAGCGCCGGTGGCGGCGCCGCCAATGATGACCAACTCAGACACGTGCATCAGCGCCAAGGTGTTGCCGCCGGCCATCATGAAGCCGCCGACCACCGACAAAATGACTATAGCCGCGCCGAGTAATACTATCATGGTCCGCTCACAATCAACTAACTACCGGCAGTTAAAGACCTCCGGGTCTTCCTTGTGCAACAGCGCCTTGATCGCCAGGATCGCCTGCGCGTGTATCTGGCAAATGCGGGATTCCGTCACGCCGAAGGCCTCGGCGATTTCCCGCAGCCGCATGTCCTCAAAATAGTAAAGGGCCAGCACCTTGCGCTGCATCTCCGGCAACTGGCGCAGCCTTCCCTCGATCAGCCCGGCCAATTCCCGCAGCGACGTCCATTCCTCCGGGCTGGCCTGCGATTCGTCGGCAATGACGTCATAGGCCGATCCCCCGTGTTCCCCATCGCCGTTCTGGACGGAATCCAGGCAGATAAAGGTGGCGGGCCGGATTTCCTCCAGCAATTCCAGGTAATCATCCAGCGACATCCGCATGGCCCTGGCCATTCGCGCGTCGGTCGGCACGGTGCCGTGGCGCTGGGTCAATTCCTGCATCGTCTGCTCGATCTTTTTGGCTTTCTCATGCACCGAACGCGGCACCCAATCCAGCCGCCGCAACTCATCGAACACCGCCCCGCGGATTCGCACCCTTGCGTAAGTTTCAAATGACGTGCCGTTTTCAGGATTGAAACGCCGCATCGCGTTGAGCAATCCCACCAGCCCGGCGCTGTATAAATCATCACTGTTGACGTGCGATGGCAACGTCATCGCCAGCCGGCCCACGACGGTCCTGACCAGGGGCAGATACTCCTCCACAAGGGTGTTCTCGGTCTGGCTGCCCGGTCCGGAACGGGAGTAACGGCGCCACAGTTCCTTCTGCGTGGTACGTCGCTGTTCGGTGGTTGGGGGAGGTGTCTCAAAGTCACACAGGGTGGCGGTGGCGCTCATGATCTAGCTTTGGGTGAGGTTGTGGATGGGAGAAGCGGGGTGGGTGTGTCTTCGCGCTCTTGCAGCGCCTGCTCGAGGTTGCGGCGCCAGGCCCGCCCCCACCAGCGCATCAGTATGGCGCTCACATAGGCCGCCACACTGCCGTGCCAGAGAGACGTTGGCCACGAATCCGCCTGATTGAGACTGACGGCAATGCCGACGCCAAATCCCAAGAGTCCTCCAACGAGCAGTAATGATTTCATAACACTTCACAGTTAATTGAGCCTTAGCAGGTCTGCTGCCATGTTTGGCCGCATGGCGAACAACGCGCGTAAACCCTTTGTTTTCAGTGGTTTTTTAATTTGTGCCCGGCCGGAGGGCGGCGCCTCCAAGGGATCAGGGAACATTTTGCCGTGTCCCAAGACCCGCAAACAGGCAAATTATTCCTGTTGCCCCTGCCGCGACGCCGCGCGCAAAGAGGTTGCGCCTTCGCTGGCGTCTGTTACGTTGGTTTGTGGAGAAGATTATGAAGCATCTGATCCCGATACTCATCGCGGCGGCCCTCTGCGTGCCGGTGCCGGCGCTTCCAGCGGCCAACGTCAGCCTGATTCAAATCAAAGGCCCCATCGGCCCAGCCACCGCCAGTTACATCTCCCGCGCCATTGGCATAGCCGCAAACCGCGGCGATGCCTGCCTCATCGTTCAACTCGACACCCCTGGCGGATTGCTCGATTCCACCAAGGAAATCGTGCAGACCTTTTACACCTCCAAAGTGCCCACCGTCGTCTATGTCGCCCCATCGGGCGCCTGCGCCGCCAGCGCCGGCACTTTCATCACCATGGCCGCCGATTTGGCCGCCATGGCCCCGAACACCAGCATCGGCGCCGCGCACCCCGTTGAAATCGGCGCCGCCGGCGCGGAAAAGCTCGACGACACCATGAAGCAGAAGCTGGAGAACTACGCCAGCAGCGAAATCCAGGCCATCGCCGAAAAACGCGGCCGCAACGCCGATTGGGCCACTACGTCCGTCCGCGAAAGCGCCTCCATCACCGCGGAAAAAGCCCTCAATCTCCAGGTCATCGACCTCATTGCCACGAACCTTGCCGACCTCCTCCAACAACTGGACAGCCGGAAAGTGGGCACTGTCACATTGCACACCAGCGGGGCGTCCGTTGCGGCCATTCCCATGGTCCCCAGCGAGGAACTCTTTCAACTGCTCTGGCGCCCCGAAGTCATGATGATCCTCATGCTCGCCGCCATTTACGGCCTCATCGGCGAACTCAGTACCCCAGGCGCCATTCTGCCCGGCGTCGTCGGCGCCATCGCGCTCCTTCTGGTTCTCTACATGTCCGCCATCCTCCCGGTCAATCTGGCGGGAATGGCCCTCATTGGCCTGGCGCTGGCTTTATTCATGATAGACCTCTTCGCGCCAACCCACGGCATCCTCACCTTCGGCGGCATTGTCTCCTTCTTTCTTGGCGCCCTCATGTTATTCGACCACGCCGGGCCGGGCTTCCAACTTCCTCTGCCCACCGTCATCTCAGCAACCCTGCTCACAGCCGCTTTCTTCATTTTCGTTGTCGGCGCCGGCCTGCGCGCCCAATTCCTGCCCGTTCGCGCCGGCCGCGAAACCATGCTTGGCAAGACCGTCCCCGTCTTGCTGCGAGTTGACGCCAAAGGCGGTCGCGTCTTCATCGAAGGGGAACTTTGGAACGCCGTGTCGGAAACTCCCGTTGAGCCGGGCCAACCCGTGCAAATCGTCGCCATCGACGGCCTCACATTGAAAGTAAAGAGCCTGCCCGCAAAACCATGTTCTGGCTAAAGCCAGTCGCGCATCCTGCCGATTAAAAGGCGGTGCCGATGACGATCAGCTAAAAATGGAATTTAATCCTCAGTTTAATCGCCGGATTCTGCTCATTGACGACAACAGAGCGATTCATGCGGATTTCCGCAAAATCCTGCTTCCCAACGGCAGCACCCCGGATCGTTTGCGCGCCAGCGAAGCGGCCTTGTTCGGCGGCACGGAAACGCGGTCCCAGTTGCCGCTCTTTGAAATTGATTCCGCCTATCAAGGGCAGGAAGGTTTCCAACTCATCGAAAAAAGCCTCGCCGAAAACCGTCCTTATTCCATGGCTTTCGTCGATGTCCGCATGCCTCCGGGATGGGACGGCATCAAAACCACCGCCGCCATCTGGGAGAAGTACTCCGATCTGCAAGTGGTCATCTGCACGGCCTACTCTGATTATTCCTGGGAACAAATCCTGCAGAAACTGGGTTACTCGGACCGGTTGGTGATCCTCAAGAAACCATTCGACCCCATCGAAGTGCTGCAATTGGCCATCTTGATGACCGAGAAGTGGCGCCTCTACCAGCAGGCCCAACTTCGATTGAGCGATCTGGAGAGAATGGTCCAGGAACGAACCGCAGCCCTGGAAGCCACCAACTCCAAACTGGGAGAGGCCAATCGCCAGCTCATTGTGGCCACCGAAAAAACCCAAAAACTGGCCGAGGCCGCCCTCATGGCCAGCAAAGCCAAGGGCGACTTCCTGGTCAACATGAGCCACGAAATCCGCACTCCCATGAACGGCGTTTTGGGCATGGTCGATTTGCTTCTCCAGACCAACCTCAACCCCGATCAGCAGCAGTCCTGCCAGATCATCAAAACCAGCGCCGATTCCCTGCTGCGCATCATCAACGACATCCTGGATTTCTCCAAGATCGAAGCCGGCAAGATGAGTGTTGAAAGTGTGGATTTCGACCTGCACGACGTTGTCACCGGCGCCGTCCAACTTCTGGCCCCTCAAGCTCAAGCCAAGGGCCTTGAACTGGCCTGGTCCATCGACCCGGGCCTTGACCCCATCCTGATTGGCGATCCCATACGAATCCGCCAAATCCTCCTCAACCTCCTCAACAACGCCGTCAAATTCACCGCCAAGGGCAAAGTCTCTTTTGAAATCAGACGCCTCGCCCAGACCGACAACGATGTCCAACTCGGCTTCGCCGTCACCGATTCAGGCATTGGCCTCTCCGAAGACGACCAGAAAAAGCTCTTTCAATCCTTCAGCCAGGCCGACACGTCCACCACTCGCCGCTTCGGTGGGAGCGGCCTGGGATTAGCCATCTGCCGCAGGCTTGTGGAAATGATGGGCGGTTCCATCCAGGTTGTCAGCAGCCCGGGAAAAGGCTCCACCTTCTCCTTCTCAATCAAACTTGCCAAGTCCAGCGCCGCCCGCCTCCCGGCCAGCCAGACCACCGTCCCTGCCAGCGCATTGGCGTCCGTTCCCGAATCGTCCTGCGACCTTGCGGAACCACCGCCAAATCCTGACAACGGCTCTCCCGTTCTGTTGGTGGAAGACAACACCATCAACCAGATCGTGGCCGTGAAACAACTTGAAAAGCTCGGCTACAAGGTGGAACTCGCCGGCAACGGAATCGAGGCCGTCCAGGCCTTCCGGCGGGCCAATTATCAATTCATCCTTATGGATTGCCAGATGCCGGAATTGGACGGCTACGAGGCCACCAAAAAAATCCGGCAGTTGGAATCCGAGCAGAACCTCAAACCGGTGCGCATTATCGCCATGACAGCCAATGCGATGGAAGGGGATGCCGAACTGTGCATGGCCACCGGGATGGACGATTACATCTCCAAGCCGGTGGACCACAACAAACTGATCACGGTCCTCAAAAGAGCGGCAACCGCCGCCAAGGTTCAAGCCCGGCCCGCCCCCTCCCCCGTTCACGCGTAACCAGCGCCCTCAACCCCCGCCTCCCGCGCGGGATTGGACTTGCCGCCACGTCAACCCCGTTGCTAACGTTCGCCCTGGATGCCAGCAAATTTCGACGATGCCTTCGCACGGGTTAAGCAGTTGCGCGCTGGAAACCGGGCCATGTTCAGGACACTCGGCGAGTTGACCAAATCCACACAGGGTTTGGCGGCCAGTTTCTTTCAGACATCTTCCGTCCAGAGGAGCGGTGAGTGGTATCCATTCGCGGGCGCCGCGCGGGCATACCGCTACGAATTTGTCGCCGGAGAAAAGTCCTTTGCTTATCTCGGCGATCGTCCATCTTTAAAGAAGTTTTGCGAAGCCGGCCCGAAAATTTTGATTCGCCGCGTGGTCAGCCGCCAGGATCGTCTCGACGCGGTTTACTTCGACAAGAAAATGGTTTTCAAAAAGGACCTGAATCCATTTGTTTTTGTTGACGATTCATTGGATCCAAAATTTGTCCTTGGGATTCTCAACAGCCGTCTCATTTCGTATTTGTACGTGAACACTTCGTCAATCGCGACAAAAGATGATTTTCGCCAGACGACACTGGCGGAGTTGCGACGCCTGCCAATCAGGACGGTGAATTTAAGCGACGCCGACGGGAAAGCACGGCACGAGCGGATGATTGCGCTGGTGGAGCAAATGATGTTGGCCAGGAAGCAGCTTGGCGGGACGCAGACTGACAGGGACAAGGATTATTACCACAAGAAGTGCGCAGCGCTGGACCGCCAAATCGACGCCCTCGTTTATGAGCTTTACGGGCTGACCGCCGAAGAAATCAGCATCGTGGAAGGCCCCGCGAATGCCGGCTGACCGCCGCCAGGATTCAAGCCCCGCGACTCCCTTCCCCCGTTCACGCATAGCCGGGAGGCCTCAGTCTGGCGCCAGTTGGATACGTTCGTTTTTGCGATAGACTCTGCCTTGGCGTTCGAGTTCTGCGCCGAGTGTGGCGCTTCGCAGCCTTCCGTTTTCATAGAGCTCTATTCCTGGTTGGAACAAGCTCGTTTTACACGAGATGCCATCAATCCGCACGGGCTTCCGGGTATAAAATTGTTTCAACGCCCCGTCCGGATAGAACGCCGTTTGCACCCCCTCCGAGCCGAGAGAGCTTCCGCGGCAGACATACCCTTGCACCTCGGTGTCACGCGGAAAGGCGCACTTGGTTACGATGCCATCTCTATTCTGGAACACCCAGGTGTTGGAGGGGATGACAAAACGGCTGAGCACGATGTCTCTTGCCGCGGTAAATCCCGAAAGGTCTCCGTTCGGATAAACATGGACCCACCCTTTCTTGCAAGGCCGGCCGGCGATGGTGGTGTCCGAATCCAAATAACCTATGACGAACCCTAGCTCGTCAATTTTGGCCTTTTGAAACTTAACCCCATGCACCTCGATATTCTTCTTCATTTGAGCGCAGCCGGAGGTGAGCGCGCAGAGAGCGGCACAAAGCGCGGCCAAGCCGAGCATCCTCCCTCTGCGTTTCTTCGGATGCGTGAAGCCGGACCCGAACATGAGCATCTTCATATCAACACTGGCAGCATCATTTTGAAGAAGTCAGCCTTAGACCGCCAGCGGCGAGCCAGGGTCCTTCTCCATTCTTCCCATCAAAGCCTTCAAAACCTGAGCCGCTTGTGTTGACTCCGCCCGTAAACGTGTCACCGCTGAAGTTGAGCGGCATCTTTACGTTGGAGCGCGTGATGCCCTCCGCGGCTACGATGGCGCCGCCAAGACCCCCCGTGACAATATAGTCGCTCCAAAGATTCAACTCGCGGCCCAACCAACCGCGATTCTTCTGGAAACGCCCCTCCGTGAGTTTGGCGTCGCCAACCGTGCCGGTCACACTCCCGTCTGCATGGATGTCCATTTTTACGGGCAGATTGGTTTGATGGCACCAAGAAACGACAATCCGGGCGTTTCCTTCCCAATGACCAACCATGGCTGGTGTGACGACGCTCTCGGCTGCCCGTGAGCTGGTGAAGGCGAGCGTAAGCGCGGATGCTATCCATAATCCAAGTATTCGTTTCTTCATTGTTTGGAATGTAAAAATCATGCCCGGAAGATACACCCGCTCGCGGCCGGGGTGTTAATTGAAAAAACATGCGAAGGTATTGATAAAAGCGATGGCGCGGGACTATCGTTCCCCCATGAATATCCACCACCTGGAGCTGTTTTATTACGTGGCCAAACACGGCGGCATCAGCGACGCCATCCGGCACATGCCCTATGGCATTCAACAACCCGCCATGAGCGCCCAAATCCTCCGCCTGGAGGACGACCTGGGGGTGAAGCTCTTCACCCGCCGCCCCTTTTCGCTCACGCCGCCCGGAGAGAAGCTCCACCAGTTCATTCAATCGTTTTTTGCCAACCTGGAGACGATGGCCGCCGAACTGCATCCGGCGGCGGCGGCCCATCTGCGCATTGGCGCGCCGGAATTGGTGTTTCGGGATCATTTGCCTGATTTGCTCAAGGGTCTGCGCCCGCGATTCCCCGGCTTGAAACTCACTCTCCGCTCCGGCTATCAACCCCAATTGGAATCCTGGCTCGAACAGCGGGATATTGATGTCGCCTTGACTCCCTTGGAAACCAATCCGCCCGCCAGCTTGAAGATGGTTTCGCTCCTTCACCTGCCGCTGGTGCTGCTGGTTCCCCGGCCAAGCCCGATCAAAGACGCCGCCGAATTATGGGCGCGCGACAAGATCGAAGAGCCGCTCATCTGCCTGCCGCCGACGGAAACCGTCTCCAAACACTTCCAGCAAGGCTTGGCGCGGCTCGGCGTGGATTGGCCGCCCGGCGTGGAGGCCAGTTCGCTCGAAATCATCAACACCTACGTGCTCGATGGTTACGGGATCGGACTTTCGGTGGCTGTTCCCAGGCAGCCTTTCCCGCGCGGCCTGCGAACGCTTCCGCTGGAAGGCTTCAAGCCCGTCGAGCTTGGGGCCTTGTGGTATGGCGAGCCAAACCCGGTCGAAAAGGCCTTCTTGGAAGAAATCCAACGCCGCGCCGCGGACCTCGCGCGTTAGCCGGTATTTACCATGTCGAGAGCGGCGGATGGTTGGTCATGTAACCCGAAGGCGGCGGACCATCGCGCTCATAGTTTATGATACTTCCGCCCGGGCCGAAGATATAGGACACGTTTGACCCGCTAAAGTTGTAATAGATCGGGTTATCGTGTCCCCCGAAGTCAACCCGTGCCCCGCCTTGTATAGCAGACCCGGACCCTGTCGGCCAGATATAGACCTGGTTTGGAGGAAACTGGTTGCCAGTGTCGGCTACTTCCATTGCCATGACCTCGTCCCTGGTGACAGGAACATTCAGGTTCGGAACTGTGCCAGGCGGCGGCGGCGAACTGGTATCTTTGGCCGCCTGCCCGGTCATCATCTGAAAGACAAACGCATTTCCGTCTCGTTCCCCAAAAGTGATGGTCGTGTCGCCAACGACGAAGGAGTAGGAGATGGTTTGTAGAGGACTCGTCCGCACGCCAAGCTGGCCGCGGAAGTTTTCCAACTTCAAGTCTTCGGGTCGAATCGAGATGTGGCCTCTGTAGGCGCTGCACCACTTTTGCAGGGCTGGCTTGAACTCATTGGTGAACATCCTGCCTAGCTGTGCCCAATCCTGCTCGGTGTAGTCTTCGGACCGCAGCATGTTGAAGGGCTTGGGAGACTGGTGGACCGCCACGGATTGACTCGGAGGCGGTGCCACCACTGGCGATGGTGCTTCTTCTGGTGTGATTGCAGGCGGGGCCTGCCGGCGTGATCGCACAAGCACCACAACCGCAAGCCCCGCAACCAGCAATACCGCTATTCCAACACGAGTAGTCTTCACAACTTTAATTGTTAAGCACTCCTGAGTAGTTCCCGACGCGCAATTGCTCGTCCTGACCTGCGTTATAAACGCACATGGGGTCCCCGGCGACCACCGCGCCGGCGGTCCCCGTCTCGGTGTAAACGCCCAAGCATGCCCGCACCGCGAAGCTGTAGCTGTAGTTTGGGTTACAACCGCCGGGATACTGGTTTTGGCCGTAAACCCACGTCTGATCCACGAACTCGGCCGCATCAGCCGTGGTAGCGCTTGGTCCCGCCGACGGCATAAACTGAGGCAGCTTGCCCAGAAAAAAGGATTCTTCTAGGTTCATAATGGGTAGAGATCTAGCTTTCCGCAGAAGAAAAGGATGCGAATGCGGTAGTTGCGAAAGCTGCGGAAGCCTCGGGCGGCGGCTTTGATGCTCTGGATTTTGGAGTTCAA
>Ga0224555_1000605_pt1 | contig 55229 bp, 32 predicted proteins | sample 714S23034metaG_FD_180687 | JGI IMG/M metagenome (GOLD analysis project Ga0224555, IMG submission 180687) | Peat soil microbial communities from Stordalen Mire, Sweden - 717 S2 30-34 | ecosystem: Environmental > Terrestrial > Soil > Wetlands > Peat | place: Sweden: Norrbotten County, Stordalen... | reverse complement strand
GTGGTCGCGGGTCGTTAGTCGTTGGTCGTTAGTCGCTGGGAAAATCTGAAGTGCCAACTGATTCCCCGTAGAGACGTGGCTTGCCGCGTCTCTCCAGGCAGGGGAGCGATCAGCGAACGGCGGCTCGCTAACGACCAACGACTAACGACTGACGACCGCCCTTACTGTGCCGCGAACGAGAACAATACAAGGATGTAAATCCACAGGCCCGTCATGCAATGCCAGTACCAGGACGTAATGTCGACGACGATGCGGCGGGTCTCAACCGGGCGATGCAGCACAGACGCGACATTGGCGAAGATAAGAGCCAGTACGCCGCCAGCCAGATGAAGGCCATGCATGGCAGTGAGAATGTAAACGAAGGAACTGCTGGTGCCGCCGACGAAGTGAAAGCCTCCCGCGGAAAGCTTGCGCCAAACGAAAAGTTGCCCGCCAAGAAATAGAAGACCGAGGACGGTGGTCAGAGCGAGCCAGGGGAAGCGGCGCTCGTCGCCGAGCGAGACGCCCGGAATCGACTGGACCGGGGCGAGCGCAGCTTCGCGCGTGATTTCGCGCCGCGCCAAGTCGATGGTGATGCTGCTGACGATAAGAACGGCGGTGTTGGCCAGCAATAGCGCCCACGGCAATCGGACCGGAACCCAGGTTTGGACGTAACCCGCGTTGCTCAGATCGAGGCTCAGGAATCCGCGACGGATGAGATACACCGCCGTGAAAGAAATAAAGAGCATGATGACGGGCGTCATGGCGACGGCCAGTCCCATCCGCGCGCGGCGCAAGCGCTCGCCATAGTTGGGCATAGAGTTCGGCATGAAGTTCGGCGAAAAGTCGGGCATGCCGTCGTCGTCGCCGTCACCTCCACCGGCGCGGGGTGGGAGCGAGCCGCCGTCGTGGCCGGAGGGACGAGTCGAGATGGGCGTCACTCGGGGCATCTGTAAGTTGGTAATTTCGTAATCGGGTAATTTGGTAATTTGAAAACCTAAAGCCGCGCGATTTTAGATTACAAAATTACGCGATTGCCAAATTACAAAATTTCCACTGCGTTCCCTTCTAAATTTAGAATCGCTGAGCATGTCGTTTTCTTTTTCTGACTCTGACGATGAACGTGAGCGCTGGAACCAGAAATATCGGGAAGCGCCTGGAGCGTGGCTCATCCCCGATCCCTTCCTGCCGCGGGCGTTTTCCGAATACATTCTGCCGCTGTTTCCGCATGGAGGAAACGCGCTCGACCTCGCGGGAGGAGCTGGACGACACGCGATATGGCTGGTGCAACAGGATTGGAAAGTCACGCTTATTGATATCTCCGAGACCGGAGTCGAACAGGCACGGCAGAATGCCGGACCGCTCGCATCCCACATTCAATTTGTAGTAGATGATCTCACCTGCTTCAAGGCTGCGCAAACCGAGTTCGAAGCAAGGTTTGAAGTGGTGATGGCGTTCTTCTATCTGGAGCGAAAGATTTTTTCGGAGATCGTGAAGGCGGTGCGACCGGGCGGGCTGCTTATTTACAAGACGCTCACGTTGGAGCAGGCGAAGCTGGCGGACGGGCCGAAGAACCCGGCGCACTTGCTTCAGCCGGGCGAACTTCTACAACTGGCGGATGGGCTGCGCATATTGCAGTACCAGGAAGAAGTGGCCGAGAAGGCGACGGCCGCGTTGGTGGCGAGAAAAGAGATCCGATCGCTGTGAAAAATGTGGTGCGGATGAGTGAAGCATTTGAGGTTCAAACGAGAGCACACTAAGAAGGATTGATATACTGATGCAACGCGGGGCTGGCGGAACTGGCAGACGCGCTGGCCTTAGGAGCCAGTGGCCGCAAGGCCGTGCAGGTTCAAGTCCTGTGCCCCGCACCATCCCTGCCCCAACCCCAAGATGAAGAACGACAAGGGCTGCCAAAGTTCCAGGCATGCGTCCACCATGCGTCCCGACATGGAACTAGATGATTCTAAAGGAAATAATAAAAAGCTTGACATATAGTGATATAGTTAGATAGAAGAGCATATGACGTGCGGTGGCCATTAGAGCTGATCGCTCGCAGCTGAGTAGGCCAGCGAATGACCCTGGCCGAGAGCAGAGAAGAAATGAAGCATTAAGGAGAAAAAAGCATGAAATCCCTTCGTTTTATGCTGTCGGTTGTTCTGATGTCGCTCTCCACCGTGGCCTTTGCGCAGTCCGACGCGCAACATTCCTCGGTGGCTCCTGTGCTGTCCGAGGCGCAGAAGTCCTTCACAACCTTGAAAAGCCTGGCGGGAGAGTGGGAAGGCCCCGTTACAGTCCCGGAGATGCCGGAGATGTCAGGCGGTAAGCCGATGCACCTCTCGCTGCGCGTGACCTCGCGGGGAAACGCTCTCGTGCACGAGTTCCAGGAAGCAGGAACGCCGTTGGATGCGACAAAGTACGACCATCCGGTCACGATGCTTTACGTGGACGGAGACCAGCTCACGCTGGTTCACTATTGCGACGCAGGGAACCGGCCGCGCATGACCGGCAAGATGTCGGCCGACGGCAAGACGGTCGAGTTCGAGTTCAAGGACATCAGCGGGAGCATGGAGTACCACATGCACCATTCGGTGTTCACCATCATCGACGCCAACCATCACACCGAGGATTGGACGTTCATGATGAAGGACAAGCCGATCCACGCGCACTTCGACCTGCACAGGATGAACTGAAGCGCGCGGTATCTCTGGTAAGGGCTACGTGGAAAACCGATGGATCATGAGTGGAACGACAGTCAGCCGATTTACCGCCAGCTTCGCGACCGCGTCGTCGCGATGATACTCGACGGCGTGCTGAAAGAAGGCGATCCGCTGCCGTCCGTGCGCAATGTTGCGGCCGAATATCGGGTCAATCACCTCACGGTTCTGAAGGGCTATCAACAATTGGTCGACGAGCAACTGGTCGAGAGCAAGCGGGGTCGCGGCATGTTCATCAACGCGGGCGCGCGCAATCTGCTGCTGCAGGGCGAACGCCAGAAGTTTCTTGCGGAAGAATGGCCCAGGGTCTACGCGACCATGCAGCGGCTCGGCTTGAAACCGGAAGAACTGCTGGATGGCGTCGCACCCCGCCGGTCGTCGAATGGCGCAGAGGAGGAGCCGAAGCCATGACAGTTATCGAAGCACGCGGCCTGCGTAAGGTTTTCGGCACAACCATTGCGCTGGACGGCGTCGATTTGCGTGTCGAAGAGGGCCGCATCCTCGGACTTGTCGGACCGAACGGCGCAGGCAAGACCACCGCGCTCAACGCGATTCTCGGCCTCACCCCGTATCAGGGAGAACTGAAAGTGCTCGGACGCGATCCCTGGACCGAGCGCGATCAGCTCATGCGTGATGTCTGCTTCATTGCGGATGTCGCGGTGCTGCCACGATGGATCAGGGTTTGGCAGTTGCTCGACTACGTCGCCGGCGTGCATCCACGATTCGATCGTGCGAAGGCAGAAGGTTTTCTGGCAAAGACCACGATCGGGCGTAACAGCAGGGTCCGGGAATTGTCGAAGGGCATGGTGACCCAACTGCACCTCGCATTGGTCATGGCCATTGACGCGAGATTGCTGGTGCTGGACGAGCCGACCCTTGGCCTCGACATCCTGTATCGCAAGCAGTTCTACGATTCCCTGCTGAACGACTACTTCGACCGCAGCCGCACCATCATCGTGACGACACATCAGGTGGAAGAGATCCAGCACGTCCTCACCGATCTTATGTTCATCAACCGCGGCCGCATCGTATTCGATTGCAGCATGGAAGAACTGGAGTCGCGGTATCTGGAAGTGATGGTGCTTCCCCAGAATGTTGCCGCAGCGCGGGCGTTCAAGCCGATGCACGAGCGCCAGGTGCTCGGTCGCAGCATTTTACTTTTCGATCTGATGACACTCGATAAGGTTGGCCGTCAGCAGCTCGCTCCGTTTGGCGACGTGCGCACGCCCAGCATCTCCGACTTGTTCGTTGCCGTCTTGGGAAATAAGCAGGGCAATCAGGCCGGCCAGCAGGCACAAGGAGCAGCTTGATGAATACTCAATCGAACGCCATGCCCGAGTCTCCGCTCGAATCGCAGGTACTCGCGCCCGCGGTCATCTCGGCGACCCGGCTCATGTACTGGTCGGTGCGACGCGAATTGTGGGAGAGCCGTTCGATCTATATCGCACCGCTCGCTGCCGCCGCCGTCTTCCTGTTCGGGTTCTTGATCAGTACCATTCATCTGCCGGCCAAAATGCGCGCCGCGTTGGCGCTCGACCCGGAGAAGCAGCATGCCGCGATCGCCATGCCGTACGACTACGCGGCGGGTCTGATCATGGGGACGGCTGTGATCGTCGCGGTGTTCTACTGTCTCGACGCGCTGCACGGCGAGCGCCGCGATCGCAGCATCCTGTTCTGGAAGTCGCTGCCGGTTTCCGATCTCACCACCGTGCTCTCGAAGGCGAGCATTCCGCTCGTCGTTCTGCAGCTGCTCAGCTTCGCGATCATCGTTGCCACGCAGTGGATCATGCTGCTGCTAAGCAGCGCAGTACTGCTGGGGAACGGTTTGAGTGTGGCGACGCTATGGACTCAGTTGTCGTTGTTCCAGATGTCGGTGATGCTGCTCTACCACCTTGTGACCGTGCATGCGCTCTGGTATGCGCCAATCTACGGCTGGCTGCTGCTGGTCTCAGGCTGGGCGCGGCGCGCGGCATTTCTATGGGCCGTCCTGCCGGTGGCCGCGATCTGCGTCGTCGAGAAGATTGCGTTCAACACTTCGCATTTCGCCGCCATGCTGGGGGGCCGGTTGGCGGGTGGTGCGGAGGCTGTCGCCGTTCCGGGTGGGTTCCCGATCGATCCGATGATGCAACTCACGCCGGGTAAGTTCCTGAGCAGCCCGGGTCTGTGGATGGGACTGGCAGTCTTCGCGGCATTCCTCGCCGCTGCGGTGCGGCTGCGCCGCTATCGGGAACCGATCTGATTTTAATTCTGGGACTAGTATTTTTGCATTATTCCTCCAGAGCGCCCGTTTGAGTAACTTAGGGCGAACGCGATTTCAGTCACTGGGGTCCTGAAATCTGGCAGTATCGGCTTGTTTCCCATGCGAGAAAACTTACCGTCTCACGGCTTCACCGGCCGGGCGTTGTCTTGGCTGCTGCCATTTCTGCTGCTCTCGGCCGCGTACCTCTACGCCTTCCCGCAAGCGAACGTCTTCTACGCCGGGGTGGTGCTGTTGCACGCATTGATTGGAGTGGTTGCGGCGATTCTTCTCGTTCCGGGGCTGATTCGTCTGCTGCGGAATGGAAGCTTCCTTGAGCGTGTGGGATGGTTGCTGGTGGCGGCCGGCGCCGTTCTTGGACTCATTCTCATTAAGACCGGCACACCAAAGACCGAGTGGAAGTGGCTTTACCTCCACATCGTGATCTCGCTCGCCGGAGTCGGCCTTCTTATCGCCGGCCAGCTCGGACGGCGCGGATGGTTAGTCTCGAATGCCGGCACTTCGATTTTGCGCACGGCAATCTGCCTGGCGTTGCTCGCCGGCCTTGGTTATGCGGCCGGCTACGTGCGAGGAGACTGGCAGTCACGAAACCGGATTCAGAATCCCACCATGCCGCCCGACAACATGAATGGCGAAGGCGACGGACCGGAGGGCCCGTTCTTTCCCAGTTCGGCGCAGGTTTATGGCCAGCAGAAGATCCCCAGCAAGTTTTTCATGGAGTCCGATTCGTGCAAGCGATGCCACGAGGACATCTACAACCAGTGGTTTAGCTCGGCGCACCATTTTTCGTCGTTTAACAACCAGTGGTACCGGAAGTCGATCGAGTATATGCAGGACACGGTTGGCACCAAGCCTTCGAAGTGGTGCGGGGGATGCCACGATCCTGCGCTGCTCTATGCGGGGCTGATGGACACGCCGATCAAGCAGATCGTGCACCGTCCGGAAGCGCAGGCCGGATTGGGTTGCATGATGTGCCACTCCATCGCCAATGTGAAGAGCACAATGGGGCAAGCCGACTTCTATCTGGAGTATCCGAAGTTGCACGAGTTGGCGGCCACTCAGAATCCGGTGTTGCGTGCGCTGCATGATTTTGTCATCCGGCTGAATCCTGAGCCGCATCGGCGCGTATTCCTCAAGCCATTCATGCGCGAGCAGACGGCAGAATTTTGTTCGTCGTGTCACAAGGTTCATCTCGATGTGCCGGTCAATCACTATCGTTGGTTCCGCGGCTTTAACGAGTATGACAACTGGCAGGCGAGCGGTGTTTCGGGGCAGGGAGCACGATCGTTTTACTATCCTCCCAAGCCGCAGCAGTGCGCCGACTGCCACATGCCCATGGAGTCGTCGAAGGATCAGGGGAATATCAACGGCTTTGTACACTCGCACCGTTTCCCCGGAGCAAATACGGCTGTCCCGACGGCCAATGAAGATCCGGCTCAGCTCAAGCTGACGGAAGACTTCCTGAAGAATGGCGTACTGACGGTGGACATTTTCGCCGTGTCTCCGGCACAGACTCCGCTCAAGCCCGGAGCCGCCACGCAGTCCGAACTCTCCACGACCTTCGCAGTCGGCGAAGAGGCCGAGAGCAAGGTTACGGGCGAAGCGGGAGGCGAACCCGCTCCAATTACCGCGCCACTGAATCGCGTTCAGCCACGTTTGCGCCGGGGGGATACGGTTCGGGTGGATGTGGTGGTTCGGACCAAAAAGGTCGGCCACTTCTTTCCCGGTGGCACGGTTGATGCTTACGATTCCTGGCTGGAACTCAAGGGGACCGACGACAAGGGCCAGACCATCTTCTGGAGCGGCAGGGTCGAAGACAACGGCCATGGGCCAGTCGAGAAGGGCGCGCATTTCTATCGTTCTCTGCAGATCGATGCGCACGGCAACCCGATCAATAAGCGGAACGCTTGGGCTACGCGGGCCGTGGTTTACGTCAGGTTGATTCCGCCGGGAGCCGCCGACACCGTACATTACCGCATGCACATACCGGAAAATACGGGAAGCAAGATCACGCTCCATGCGCGCCTCTGTTACCGGAAGTTTGCGTGGTACGGGACGCAGGAGGCTTTCGCGGGTATACCTGATCCGACGAAACCGAACGCGGTTGCGCTGGACTACGACGATCGTCCGACGATTTTCACCGCAACGTTGAATGGCGTATCCGCGAAGGAGCAAAAGATTCCCGACCTGCCCATCGTCACCGTCGCGGAAGATGAACTGACTCTTCCGGTCGTCGCCCACAACGCTCCTGCGGCCGAACCAAAGACGATTGTCCGCAAAGAAGAGTGGCAACGCTGGAACGACTACGGAATCGGATTGTTCCTGCAGGGCAATCTGAAGGGAGCAGCGGCTGCTTTCCAGAAGATCACCGAAGCCGATCCCAACAATCCAGACGGCTGGGTCAACCTTGGCCGCTGTGCCGTGCAGGAAGGCGACATGTCCCATGCCCGTACCGTGCTGGAAAAGGCGCTCGCTCTGTCCCCGAAGCTGGCCAGAGCGAATTACTTTTACGCCAGAGTTTTGCGTTCCGACGGGAATTACGAGGGCGCGGCGCAACGACTGCGAATTGTGCTCGATCAGTATCCTCGCGATCGTGTCGCATTGAACGACCTGGGGCGTATTTTGTTTCTCCAGCGCAAGTACGAAGAGGCCGTGAAGGTCCTGCAATCCGTGTTGACCATCGACCCGGAAGACCTTCAGGCGCATTACAACCTGATGCTGTGCTACAGCGGCATGGGCAACGACAAGTTGGCCAAGGAGCACCAGGCGCGCTACCTTCGGTTTAAAGCGGACGAGTCATCGCAGGCCATCACGGGACCGTACCGCCAGCTTCATCCTGAGGACAATAACGAGAGGCAGGCGGTGCATGAGCATGTCTCGGTGCCGCTACCAAATCATATGGGGACGGCTGCCGCGGCTGTCCGGCCAGACAAAGCGCGGCTTGCGTCTACCGCCTCTGCCGGGGGTTCTCGATAGTGTCTCTTCCTCTCCGACAGTCCCCTACAGGGTCACAGAGGCGCAGAATGAAACACAGATCTCTTTGCTGCGGCTTTCTTCGTGCCTCTGTATCTCTGTGGTGCGTGCTCTTCCTGGTGAGCGCATCAAGCTCTGCCCAGACCATTCACTTCAGCGACATCACCGCGCAGGCGGGTATTCACTTCACACACAACAACGGCGCGTTCGGAAAGAAGTGGCTGCCGGAAACCATGGGGCCGGGGTGCGCGTTCATCGACTACGACAACGACGGCTATCCCGACATCATCCTGATTAACGGCGCGGATTTCCCCGGCCATCCACACGCCGGTGCGACTACGCTAAAGCTCTATCACAACAATCACGACGGTACGTTCACGGACGTCACGCGCCGGGCCGGTCTCGCGATTCCAATGTTTGGATTTGGAGTCGCAGTCGGCGACTACGACAACGACGGCTTCGACGACATCTTCGTTTCAGCACTAGGGCAGAGCCATCTCTTCCACAACAACGGCAACGGCACGTTCACCGACGTGACCAAGCTTGCAGGAATGTGGGGGCCGAGCGAGTTCTCGACGAGCGCTGCCTGGGTGGACTACGACCGCGACGGCAAGCTCGATCTCGTGGTTGCCAATTACGTCCAATGGACCGAGCAGGGTGATCTCTACTGCACGCTCGACGGCGCGCACAAGTCGTATTGCACTCCGGAATCGTACAAAAGCACGTCGGTGCGCTTGTGGCACAACCTTGGGAACGGTAAATTTGAAGATGCCACGCAGGCGGCAGGCCTCGGTGATCCCACATCGAAAAGCCTGGGGATCGCGATTCTGGATACCAACGGCGACGGCTGGCCTGACATTCTGATCGCGAACGACACGCAGCCGAACAAGCTTTATCTAAACAAGAAGAACGGTACGTTTGAAGAGCGCGGCGTTCCGGCGGGCATCGGCTTCGGTGAAGATGGCGTGGCGCGCGCTGGCATGGGCGTGGACGCGGTCGATTACGACCGCAGCGGGCGTCCCAGTGTGCTGATCAGCAACTTCGCCAATCAGATGGTTTCTCTGTACCACAATGAGGGGAATGGCCTGTTTGTGGACGAAGCTCCGCAGTCGGAAGTAGGCCGGGCGACGCTGGTTACGCTGGGCTTCGGCTGCTTCTTCTTCGACTACGACAATGATGGCTGGCCCGACATTTTCGTCGCCGATGGCCACATTGAAGATCAGGTCGAGAAGGTGCAGAAGCGGGTGAGCTATGCGGAGCCTCCGCATTTGTTTCGAAATATGGGAGGAGGCAAGTTCACCGAAGTTACCGAGAAGATGGGCAAGTCCTTCGCCTCGCCAAAAGTGGCAAGGGCAGCAGCTTACGGCGACATCGACAACGATGGTTTCCTGGATGTGCTGCTCACCACAAACGCCGGACCGGCCTATCTATTTCATAACGAAGGCGGAACGAATCACAGTCTGCGGATCAAGCTCGTCGGCACCAAGTCCAACCGGGATGGCATTGGCGCAGTGGTTCGCGTGAACGCTGGAAGTGACAAGCAATGGAAGATGGTGCACTCCGGGTCGAGTTATCTGGCGCAGAGCGAATTGGTGCTGACCTTTGGCCTGGGCGCGCAAATCAAAGCCGATAATATCGAGATTCAATGGCCCAGCGGGCAGGTCGACAAGCTTTCGAACGTGAATGCCGGCCAGACCGTCACGGTCGAGGAGGGCAAAGGTGTTGTTGCGAATCGTCTTTACGATAAAGCCCCGAAATAGAGAAAGACTGCGAGCCAAACTGAGTAATCGTTTACTTCATTGACACAAAATCGCCTTTTAAGTAAAGACTGTGTGGATGGCCCGAAGCGGCAGAGGACAAAACGGAGTGCTGAGTAAACGCTTGCTGGACTGTCCTGATTCGCGATAATATGCACGGCAAACGTCCATGACCTGTGAGTACTCTACTCCAGAAGTCGATTGTGCAGGACAGTCGGGGCAGCGGAAGGACAGCATCGTCATGAGGCGATCCATCGCAGTGTTCGTATTTGTCATTTTGCTGATCGCGAGCAAGTCTTCTGCTCAGAACACCGCGCAGGCAGCGTCGCCCGGTCCGCGTAAGTCTGCCATTGACCAAAAGGATGCAGCGCACAATGCTGCCACCGCCGCGAGCCATGCGGCTGTCGTCCTTTCCGGCGCTCCGCTTGCGCGTGATCCGATCTTTGTCTACAACAACTGGTCCGCCTACGACGAACTCTCCGACAACATTCCACTGACCGAGCAACTGGCGATGAAGGAACTGGACGAAATCTTGCGCCTGCGCCGCTTCGGAATCCGTTTCGATTACTACACAATCGACGCTTTCTGGTTCGACCCCGACGGTGGCTATCGCACTTGGCGCAAACCAAACTGGCCCAACGGACCGGATGCCTGGATCCGCAAGTGCCGGGAGAACGGCATTACGCCGGGCCTCTGGTTCAGCACCAATACGCTGGTTAAGATCAACGCCGTCCCGCAATGGCAGAACTCACTGAATGCGACGAAAGGAGCGATGTCGTTCTCCGAAGGCGGATTCCTTCCCGATTTCATGGAAACGCTGCAATATTGGTACGACCGCGGCATTCGCATGTACAAGTTCGATTTTGTGGACTTCGGGGCGGCCAGTCCCGAAACTGCAAAGACGAAAACTCCCGAAGAAATTCGCGCGCGCAACGCCGATGCCCTTCGCGAGGCACTGAAGCAATTCCGCCGGCGCAATCCCGATGTTGTGCTCGTGGCCTTTAACGGCTTCGGCGGCGACGTCGAATCCACCGCTGGCCCGTTCCCTTTCCATAACTCAGTAGACCTGCGCTGGCTTGAGGTGTTCGATTCGCTCTATTCGGGAGATCCTCGGCCCTCGGACGTGCCCGAGATGAATTTCTGGCGCTCCATGGACATCTATAGCGACCACATGGTTCGGCGCTACGAACAGAGTTTCCTCCCGCTCGAACGAATCGATTCGACCGGCTTCATGCTCGGAAACACAGGTACGATCTATTACCGCAAGACGCACGCCTGGAAGGGAGCGCTGGTCCTGATGATGGCGCGCGGCGGCTGGGTCAACACGGCATACGGCAGCCTGGAGTTCCTGAGCGACGACGATGCCCACTGGTTTCGCAAAGTGCAATCGCTCTATCTCGGGCTGCAGTCGAAGGGGCGGACAAAGACCTTCGGCGGAATTCCGGGTGAGGTCCAGCCCTACGGGTTTGGCTCACTCGACGGCGAAGGATCGGTCTATGCCGTCGTCAACCCGGTACAAAGCGTGGAAGAAATCCAACTGCCTCGCCTTTCGCGGGAGCAGGCAGCGGTGAGCGGCGGCCGCGTGATTTTCCGCGATGCTGGATTTCAGCCCGTGCTCGCGAGCGATCGCATCCGGCTCGGGCCCGGGCAACTGGCGGTGGTCGGTTTCGGCAAATATGCCAATGCGCAGTACGACCTGGGCATTCAGGAGGATGTCGAGATCCCGCAGTCCATCGTTCCGCTCGACGTGAGTTTCTTGCCGCATGCGAAGAACACGATCCGGGCGGAGGTGATCGCTCCCCCAAAGGGCGATCTGCGGGTCATCATGCAGCAGCGATCGGCCAAAGACGGCAGCATCATGCGAAGTTGGAAGGGCGGACCGCCGAATGGCACGAACATGGGCGAGGTCTTTACGATCAGGGCATCACAAGATGGCAAGCCGATTCCGGTTGAAATCAACTACGACAAAGTGATCTGGAGCGGCCTGTCGTGGGCGGTGGGAGAAATCCGGCACAGCGCGTTGAAGCCCGGTATAGGGGTGGGGATTGAGTGCTCGTCCGCGGAAGGTGATGCCGTGGTTCTGGAGGGTAAAGTCTTTGAAGTCACCTATTAGGCGGGGCCTGCGATCATGCAACTGGGGCGCGATGTGATGCAACCCGCTTTTACCATGGTTTCGACCGTAGTAATGTTCACAGTCCTGGTGATGTTCTCTCCGCTCGCCGCCCGGTCGAATCCCGCCAATATTATCCTGATGGATGCCCGCAAGTCCGCTGGTGCGCAGCCAATCCCGAATCTGCGGCTACGATCGTAGTAAACGTATGCCGAAACTAACTAGCGACACTCTCCGTCCACGAGCCCTGTAGGATGAAAAGAGGCCGTGCGCAGACATTTTCCCAGCATCCTGGTTCTCCACCGCATCACCGCGCAAGGTGACGCTCCTCACACCAAAGTCTCGCAAAAACCCTTGACAGTATGCGGGCGGCGGGACTAACGTTTTCGACTGTGCAGAGGTCGCAACGGGCTGCCGTGTTTTTAGCGCCATTGGAGTAAACGTTTGCTTGGAGGTGCTGTTTATGAAGCCGTCTCTTCTCCCGCTAACCAGGCTCCTCGCCATGACGTGCCTGATCTTCATCGGAATTCAAACAGCTATGGCCCAGGCCAATCGCGCCTCGATCACCGGCACGGTAACCGATTCCACCGGTGCGGTGGTCGCGGGCGTGGAAGTGACCGCCACCAACACCGGCACGAACGTGCCCACCAAAGCCATCTCCAATGGCGCCGGCATTTATGTCATCCCCAACCTCTTTCCGGGTCAGTACTCGGTCGAATTCAAGCGGGACGGATTTGAGACCCTGCGTCGTCCGGTTGTCACCCTGGAATCGACCGAGGTGGCACGCATCGACGCCCCGCTACAAGTGGGCTCGGTTAGCTCCACCATTACCGTCACGACGGATGCGCCCGTGCTGGAATTGGAAAGGCCTTCTGTCGGGACCAACATGAAGGCGAGCGTCATCAACGAACTCCCGTTGAGCATCTACGGCGGGGGACGCTTTGTGGAGAGCTTTGCCGTCGCCATTACCCCGGGCTATTCGATCTATAGCAGTCCTTATGGGGCGGTGATCAACGGCGGGCAGTGGTTCACCAAGGACTTCACCGTTGACGGTAGCACGGGAACCGGTGACATCCCCGGAAATTCCATGGAGAGCGGTCCGAGCATGGAAGCGGTGCAGGAACTGCAAGCCCAGACCAGCGGCCTGGATGCGCAGAGCAGCATTACCGGCGGGGGCGTCATTGCCATGAACCTGAAATCGGGAACCAACCAGTTTCACGGTTCAGCGCTGCTTTATGGTGTCAACGAATTGTTCGACGCGAATACTTGGGCCAATGACAATACGAACCAGCCCAAGGCCAAGCAACGGGCATGGGACTACGCTGGCAGCCTGGGCGGTCCCATCATCCGGAACAAGACCTTTTTCTTCGGGACGTTCGAGCGCTATACCCAAGTGGACTGGAGAATGGGCGACTATTCCAGCTTTGTGCCCACGTCGGATTTTATGGGCGGGAACTTCAGCGCTTTACTGGGACCCCAACTGTGCACCCAAGAAGATGGTAGTGTTGCGCCAGGCTGCGGCGCGGGCACCACTCCAATCTCTGTGCAGAACAACGCGGGGCAGTCCGTTCTTCTGCTGGAAGGTATGATCTTCGATCCCCTGACAGGAAATCAGTTTACTGGCAATGCCATTGACTCCAGCCGGATCAGCAGCGTGGCGCAGAAGATCAACGCCATTTACCAGAAGTCCTACGCGCCGCAGATAGCCGGGGTCATCAATCCGAATAACCGGCTTCCCCTCAGTAACTCGCCTACTCAGACGCCCAACGAGGCCGTGGTCAAGCTGGACCACATCATCAGGGAGCAGGACCATCTGTCGGGGTCCTGGATCTACAACCACAAACCACGAACGCTGGTCGATAGTGGCGGCGTGTGGCAGGCCGGAAGCACGGATGGTGGACCGCTGTCGGCGGCGCGCCTTGATCTCTTCCACTCCCACCAGTTTCGGGCGAGCGAATCGCATACGTTTTCGCCGAATGTCCTAAACGTTCTGAACTTCACCTACAACTTCGATTATCAAGGGGACTCGCCGGCGGCCGCCGGCAATTGGAACTCGCAGTTGGGTTTCGGCAATACCGGGGCCGCGAATTTTCCTCTCATCTCTTTCGGAAATGCGGTGAACGGCTACAACGAAACCTTCATCGGTAACTCCTTCCAGGGGAACTTCTCGGGGGCCACCATTGTCACCGGCGACACGGTGACCTGGACGAAAGGCAGGCACAGCTTCTCGTTCGGAGGCGATTTCCACGCGCACCAAGTCAATAGCCACAGCGGATCCGGCGCGCTCTCGTTCAACTTCGACCCCAATACGACCGGCGCTCCGAGTCAGGGCTACGCCCAATACGTCGGATTCGGCTTCGCCAGTTATCTCTTGGGAGATGTGAATACAGCGAGCCAATCGACAGCTTTCGACCTGTATGGCCGTCAGAAGTCGATGTCGCTGTTCGCCCAGGACAGCTACAAGGTCACACCGAAGCTCACCCTGAACATGGGACTGCGCTGGGACTACAATTTCCGCTTCCACGAGAAAGAGGGTCACTGGGCCAACATCGACCTGCAGGCCATTGATCCCACCTACGGCTTTCCCGGCAAGCTGGTTTTTGCGAACGGCGGCGGCGACAGCTTCGAAAAAAACGAATACGCGAAAAACTTCGGCCCCCAGATCGGCTTTGCCTATTCTCCCTACCCGAAAACCGTGTTTCGCGGATCGTTCGGTCTCATCTATATGCCTGTGGGCGTGGCTTACTTCCAGGGTGTTCCCAATGGCTTTGCGCCTGGATTCCAGGGCACGAACCAGGTCAGCAGTCCCTTCGACTGGGATAGCGGCTATCCCGGTGTTTATCAGCCGGGGAATAAGAATGTTGACCCGACTTTCCTGTTTCCCGTGGTCAGCGTGGATCCTCGTGCTCTCCACGTGGGCTACAGCGAGGCTTTCAATTTCGGCATCCAGCAGGAATTGACGCCCAACACGAGACTGGAGATTGCTTACGTGGGCAACCGCGGCCACCGGCTCACCGATACTTCGTTGGCCTGGAATCAGGGCCCGACCTCGACCTTCTTGCGGTTGGCCGGGCAGTATCCAGACCTCAACGGATTCAACCACTATGTCTGCAGCCCGGCGGATGCCACCACTTACGGCGTCAGTTACCCGTACTCGGGTTTCTGCGGTCCGGTGCTGTCGGCGATCGCGCCATATCCGCAGTTTGCCCAGGCCGAATCGAACTATTGGTACTACCCCAACCTGTTGTACGAAGGTCTTCCGCTGGGGCAGAGCTTCTATGACTCGATGCTCGTGGACGTGGTCAAACGCACCGGGCACGGCCTGACCTTGGACCTGAGTTACACTTGGTCCCGGCAGGAGAGCAACAGTTTCTCCGCCCAGCAGGAGGGCAATGGTTATTACACCGGCGTTCAGGATTTCAACAATCTGGGCGCCTCCGCTCATGCAGTGACGGGCTACGATCTGGCCCATGTGGTGAAAGGATACGTCACCTACGAACTGCCTTTTGGAAAGGGACGACACTGGATGGCAAACCAGAACCGCTGGTTGAACGGGATGCTCGGGGGATGGAACTCGACCTGGCTCCTAAAGTACAACTCAGGTCAGCCCTTCGAGGTTTCCGCGCAGAATCCCTACTGGCCCCAGTGGGGCGACATCTACCCAAACTTCAATCTGAAGGGATTCACTGGGCCTGCGAATCCGAGGGACTTTCCCAACGTGCAGGTCTACATGCCCACCAGCGTGGCCACCCAGCCCGCTCCGGGACAACTGGGGCAAGGGCCACCCGCCATTTCTCAGCTGCGGTGCCCGGACGGCCAGGATGAAGACACGAGCTTGCTGAAATATTTTCCAATGGGACACGATGGGCAGTACAGGCTGTCTTTCCGCGCTGAGTTCTACAACGTTTTCAATCGCCACTTCTACGACATTCAGGGCTGTGGAGGCAGCCGATCCACGATAGGAGCGGCGAATTTCGGTCTCATCAATGGAGTCAACAGCAACCCCCGGGCGGGACAATTTGGGTTCCACTTCGAATTCTAGGAATTTCTGGCAGTGATCAGGCCGGGTAACCCGTGAACCTGCGGCTATCCGGCAGTCCTTTTTACAACGACCGCTCTTGATCAGTCTGGCTAATTACAGGATGCTTGGAGCCGAAATGCAAGCCGCTAGGGCATCTCTCCAGAGTCTTTGGCTATGCGTTATCTTACTGATGGCGGGAGGGCTCGGCAGCTTAGGGAAGCAGAGCCAGCAGGGCGGCGCGGGCAGTCTTCAGAAATCGGGAAATACTTACTACGTTGATTCGACGTCGGGCGACGACAACCACAACGGTACTTCCCTATCCATGGCCTGGAAAACTCTGGCCAAGATCAACGCGACCTTCTTTTCCCCCGGTGATCGCATTCTCTTCAAGTCCGGCGAGAAATGGACCGGACAGCTTTGGCCGAAGGGATCGGGGACGGAGGGGCGTCCGATCTTGATTGATAAGTACGGCGGCGAGGCGAAGCCGGTGATTAACGGCCAGGGCGAGGCCGAGGACGCCGTCCTGCTGAAGAATCAGGAGTACTGGGAGATCCGCAATCTCGAAGTGACCAACACAGGAACATCTCCGGGAGTCCGGCGCGGTGTTCGCGTCATGGCCGAAGATTACGGCGAAGCGCATCACATCTACGTTCAGGGTCTCGATGTTCACGACGTCAACGGCAGTAACGAGATGAAAGAGAACGGGGGAATCACTTATTACTGTGCCGGGGACAGAAAGCCGAGTCGTTTTGTGGATCTCCGCATCGAGGATAACCATATCAACCACGTGGATCGGAGCGGTATTTTTGGTTCGTCCACGCATTGGGTGCGCTCGAAGTGGTATCCGAGCTTGGGAGTGGTGATCCGGAACAACGTACTCGACGATATTGGCGGTGACGGAATTGTGAACGTTGCCACTGACGGCGCGGTGGTTGAGTTCAACGTCGTAGCCCATGCCAGCCAGCGCTCGCAAGACTACAACGTGGGCATCTGGCCGTGGAGCGCTGACAACACGGTCGTGCAGTTCAACGAAGTCTATGGCACTCGCGGCCAACACGATGCGGAAGGCTTCGATTCCGACTGGAACAGCCGCAATACGATCATCCAGTACAACTACAGTCACGACAACGAGGGCGGATTTTTGCTGATTTGCAACGAAGGATCCCAAAGTCCGCAGGTCAGCGTGGGGAATAGCGGCACGATTGTTCGGTACAACATCAGCCAGAACGATCATCATCGGGGGATTAAGCTCTCTGGTCCGGTGAAGAACACACTCATCTACAACAACACCATCTACGTTGCGAAAGGGGAGAAGGTGGATGTGGTTCTCCACACCGATTGGACGGGATGGGCGACGGATACTTACTTCTATAACAATATCTTCTATGTAGAAGGCACAGCGCGATTCTCGTACGGCGTGTCGGGCAACGCCGATGGGTCTTATGTGACTGCGCCGGGTCCGGGCAAGAGCACAAACAATATTTACGACTACAACGTGTACTACGGATTGCCGGCTGCCGACGATCCGCACGCTCTGATATCGAACCCGCAGATGATCGACCCGGGTCACGCCGGCGATGGCCGGCATACAGTCTCGGTGTATGCATTGCGAACGAGCTCTCCGGCGATCAATTCGGGACGAAGGATTGAGGCCAGCGGCGACAAGGATTTTTTCGGTAACCCTGTGCCCGCCTGTGGCGGCGTGGACCGCGGGGCCATCGAATCGATGAACTGCGTGAAGAAGTAACCGGAACAAGTATATGGATATCCGGGAAATCGCAAAACGCGCCAAAGTTTCAACCGCCACGGTGTCGCGGACCATCAATCGGATCCCGACGGTCAATCCGGCGCTGGCGAAACGTGTCTGGAAGGTAGTAAACGAACTCGGATATTATCCAAACACCCAGGCGCGGGCTCTGGTTTCCGGCCGCAGCCGCATTTTCGGCTTGATCGTTTCTGAGATCACCAACCCTTTTTTCCCCGAGATCGTTCAAGTCTTCGAAACGATTGCGGTGCAGCACGATTACGAGATATTGCTGACCTCCACGGTTCACGATCCCAAGCTTATGGAGAGTTCCGTCCGCCGCATGATCGAGCGAAGGGTCGATGGCGTCGCCGTGATGACGTTCGGCATGGAGGAATTGCTGCTGGAGGACTTGAAAGTGCGCAACGTCCCGCTGGTGTTTGTAGATGTCGGACCGGCGCGGCCCAGAGTGAGCAACATCCGGATCGATTACCTTCATGGCATACGCCAAGCGGTGCAGCATCTGGCGGCGTTGCGTCATGAGCGCATCGCGTTCATCACCGGTCCTTTAAGTCTCAAGTCGGCAGTGGCCCGCAAGAGTGCGTTCCTGCGGTCCATGGAGGAGATCGGCCTTGCCGCGCGTCCGGAACTGGTCATTGAGGGCGACCATACGCTTGAGGGCGGCATGTGCGCGCTGGCCAACTTGCTGGCCGTGCCTATCCCACCCACGGCGGTTGTGTGCTCCAATGACATGACCGCGATTGGCGTGATGCGGCAGAGCTACGAGGAGAAAATTTCCATTCCGCGCGATTTGTCGGTGGTCGGGTTCGACGACATCCGGCTGGCGCAGTTCGTGTTGCCTCCGCTCACCAGCGTGCGGATGTCGCAGTCGGAACTGGCACGGCTGGCGTTCCACGCGCTGCTGTCTGACGTACAGCGCAAGACCCCGGCGCCGAATGGGACGGAGTATGTCATGCAGACCAGTCTGGTGCTGCGGGAGTCCACCACCCTGGCACCCGGTTTGCCGGCGCGGGCGTTGCGCAATAACACGCCCTAGTTCGGAAAATTAGTTCGGAGGATTTCTATGCTTCTCGAAAGTCTGCGCGAGGAAGTACTGGACGCCAACCTCGAACTGGTGCGTCGCGGCCTCGTGCTCTATACCTTCGGGAACGCCAGTGGCATTTCGCGCAAGGATGGACTGGTCGTCATCAAACCGAGCGGCGTGCCCTATGAGTCTCTGGCCCCGGAGCACATGGTGATTACAAAACTGGACGGACAGATCGTCGAGGGCGAACTACGCCCTTCCTCAGACTTGCCGACTCACCTGGAAATCTACAAACATTTTCGCCACGTGGGCGGTGTCGCTCACACGCATTCGGAGTTCGCGACAGCGTGGGCTCAGGCTGGCATGCCCATCCCCTGTTTTGGAACGACGCACGCCGACTACTTCCACGGGGAGGTGCCGGTCACGCCTCCTCTAAGCCCCGATGAGATCGCCACCGACTATGAAAAGAATACGGGCGTGGTAATCTGCCAATGCTTTCGGCAGCTCGATCCGGATGCCGTGCCCGCGGTACTGGTGGCCGGCCATGGCCCGTTCTGCTGGGGAACAACGGCAGCGGCAGCCGCCCACCATGCGGTGATTCTCGAATCGGTGGCGCGGATGGCTTACTCTACACTGAACCTGGCCAGGGAATCTTTGCCGATCGGCCGCGCACTTCACGACAAGCATTTTCTGCGCAAGCATGGACAAGACGCCTATTACGGCCAGGTAAAAACGAAATGACTCACGTCCCCGCATTGCTGGCTACATCCACGCTGGTCCACCTTGCCCCGGTGGATCTTGCCATTGTCGTCTTCTATTTTGCGCTGGTCCTGGCAATTGGGCTGTACTTGAAAGAGCGGGCCAACACCGGCGAGGACTTCTTCATGGCCGGACGCGAGATGACGGCCTGGGTGGCGGGTCTCGCCTTCCTGTCGGCGAACCTCGGATCGCTCGAACTGATGGGCTGGGCTGGCAACGCTTATAAGTACGGCATTCTCGCGGCGCACTGGTATTGGATCGGCGCCATACCCGCAATGTTGTTCCTGGCCCTCGTGATGATGCCGTTCTACCACATCTGCAGGACCCATTCCGTTCCCGGATATCTCAAGCTGCGTTTTGGCGAGAGTAGCCGGACGCTGTCATCGATTTCGTTTGCCTTCATGACCGTGTTGATGAGCGGCATCAACATGTACGCGATGGCGGTGGTGATGAGGGTAGTCCTGGGATGGGACATTCACGTCAGTATCTGGATTTCGTCCATCACGGTTGCCATCTACGTGGCCCTAGGCGGCTTGCGGTCGGCGATCTTCAATGAAGTTCTGCAGTTCTTTCTTATCTGGGCAGGCGCGTTGTTGATACCGATTTTGGGGCTGGTGGAAGCCGGCGGCTGGAGCGGTTTGAAGGCGCGTATTCTGCAGAATCTCACGGAACAGCACGTGGCGAACCCCGGCGCATACACCCATCTGTGGTCAACCCTCGGCGACTTTGGGAACAATCCGATGGGGATCAACTGGGTCGGCATCGTTTTCGGACTCGGCGCAGTGATCTCGATGGGTTACTGGACCACCGATTTTCTGGTCGTGCAGCGCGTCCTGTCGGCAAAAGACCTGCGCTCGGCCAAGCTCGCACCCATCATCGGGGCCGCTTTCAAGATGATGGTTCCGTTCATCGTCATCCTTCCCGGCTTGCTGGGTCTGGCGTTGCTGCGCGATCCGCATACGGGCAATCTGCTGAGGCTCGTTCCCGGCGATCTCGCGTGGTCGGACGCGGGACGAGCGCAGGGTCTGCACGGCTACGACGAAGTTCTACCGCTCATGCTGGCGCGCTACTGCGGACCCGGCCTGCTCGGTCTCGGCATTACCGCGCTGATTGCCGGTTTCATGTCCGGCATGGCGGGCAATGTCAGCGCCTTCGCCACGGTTTGGACCTATGACATCTACGGTGCCCTGATCAACAAGAACGCGTCGGACGAATCGAAGGTCAAGATGGGACGTTGGTGCACCCTGGTGGGCGTGGCTGTCAGCATCGGGACGGCGTACTTGGTGATGCAATCTCAAAGCATCATGGACTACGTCCAGGCGCTTTTCAGCTTCTTCATTGCGCCTCTGTTTGGCACGGTCTTGTTGGGCATGCTGTGGAAACGGGCTACTCCAGCCGGCGGCTTCTGGGGACTGCTTGCCGGGACCACGTCTTCGGTCGGCATGTGGGCTTGGGTGAAGGTCAGCCCCGGTGCGGTGAAATACGTGGCGCTGTCACCCCAGGCACAGGACCAGGCTCAGAACATGTTCCGGGCGCTGTGGTGCTGGCTGCTTTGTGTAGTGGTCACGGTCGTGGTCAGCCTTATCACGAAGCCCAGGCCGGATGCCGAATTGACTGGCCTGGTCTACGGCTTGACCGCAATTCCGCACGAGGAGCAGGTTTCGGTTTTCCGGCGGCCGGTTTTCTGGGCGGTGATTGTGGGCATTGTGTTTGTGATTTTGAACATCATTTTCTGGTAGGAGGAACGAATGAAGTCTGGTGGTTCATTGTCGATATGGTTCTTCATTGGCTTGTCGATGCTGGTGAATGGCGCGCTGATTTTCGGTACGGGCTTGTACGAACTCGTGCGTCCGCCGGAAAACCGGGTTGTGCTCTATGGTTTGCACGCCCCGGTTTGGTGGGGTGGCTTGTTATTTCTGCTTGGGATTTTTTATTGTTACCGGTTTTCGCCATCGCGTGAACGAGCACGTAACGCTGGCGGCGCGTAATCCCTAACACCGTTCGATGGACTAAGAAATGAGGAATACATATGTCTCATAAACCAATGACGATGGGCATCATCATCGGGAACCGTGGTTTCTTTCCCGATCATCTGGCCAAGACCGGACGAGAAGAAATGATGCGCGCGATCGAGAAAGCAGGCATGGAGTGTGTTGTGCTTGGGCCGGAACAGAGTAAGCACGGCGCGGTCGAGACTCGCGAGGAAGCGAAACGATGCGCCGCCTTATTCCAGCAAAACCGCGACCGGCTGGATGGCGTCATCGTAGCTCTGCCCAACTTCGGTGAAGAACGGGCGATTGCCGATACGTTGCGTCTGGCCGATCTGCGCGTCCCGGTCCTGGTTCAGGCAACGCCGGACGATCCCCGGAAAATGACGATTGCCCACCGCCGCGACAGCTTTTGCGGAAAGATGTCGGCTTGTAACAACCTTCGGCAGTACGGCATTCCATATTCCATTACTACGTTGCACACGGAAACTCCCGACTCGCCCGAGTTCGCCAAGGATCTGGAGTGGTTCGCGGCGGTCTGCCGGGTGGTAAAGGGATTTCGCAACCTGCGGGTCGGCGCTATCGGGGCGCGTCCAACCGCGTTCAACACGGTGCGTTATAGCGAGAAGATTCTGGAGTCGCAGGGCATATCGATCGAGACGCTCGATCTTTCCGAAGTGCTCGGGCGGATTGAGCGCATGAAAGACAACGACGATCACGCGCAGGCGAAGTTGGCGGCCATCAAGAAGTATGTGGATTCGAGCAGCGTACCCGCGGCGGCTTTGTTGAAGATGGCAAAACTCGGGGCGGTGGTTGACCAGTGGATGGCGGCGACGGAGGTCACCATCAGCGCGGTCCAGTGCTGGACTTCGATTGAAGAAAACCTGGGCGTCGTGCCCTGCACGGTTATGAGCATGATGAGCAACGAACTGCTTTCCAGCGCTTGCGAAGTGGATATTTGCGGCGTGCTCGGAATGCACGCGCTGCAGCTTGCTTCCGGAACTCCCTCGGCGCTGCTCGATTGGAACAACAACTACGGAGACGATCCCGACAAGGCGGTGTGCTTTCACTGCAGCAACCTGCCCAAGCACTTCTTCCAGGACGTGCGCATGGATTTCCAGGAAATCATCGCCGGCACCGTCGGGAAGGAGAATACGTTCGGGACCTGTGTGGGGCGCGTGAAAGCGGGCGCGATGAGTTTTGCCCGCTTCTCCACTGATGACACGGCGGGCGTCATGCGCGGCTATACCGGCGAAGGCGCGTTCACCGACGATCCGCTCAACACCTTTGGCGGCGCCGGAGTCGTCCAGATTCCGCACCTGCAGCGGCTGTTGCATTACATCTGTGAGAACGGTTTCGAGCATCACGTGGCAGCAAATTTTTCGACGGTGGCCGGCGCGATCCACGAGGCCACCACACGGTATCTCGGCTGGCAGATGTACCGGCACCGGGACTAGGGGGCGAGAGATGGCCATTGTTGCGGGAGTAGATTTCGGCACCCTGAGCGTCCGTGTTTCCCTGGTGGACAGTGGCCGGGGAATCATTGCGTCCGCAGTTTCCGAATATCCTTTGCATCGCAAGAAAGAGGACCCCGACTACGCCACCCAGTCGCACGACGACCACATGCGCGCCTTGGCGGCGGCGACCCGGCAGGCAGTGAAAGACGCTGGAATCAATGGCGATCAGGTCGAAGCCATCGCGCTGGATACGACGGGATCCAGCGTCGTTCCGGTCGGCGAGGGCCTGGTGCCACTGGATGATTACTACCTGTGGTGCGATCACCGCGCCAAGAATGAAGCGGCGGAGATTACGGAACTGGCGCACAAGGAGGGGCTGGAAGCCATCCAGTGGTGCGGAGGCGTGTATTCGTCGGAGTGGGGTTTCGCCAAATTACTGCACTGGCTGCGTCACAACCCGGGCAAGCGCGAAAAGTTCGTCACCGCCTTCGAGCACTGCGACATGGTCGCTGCCACCCTGTGCGGCATTACGAATCCCGCCGACGTCAAGCGCAGCGTTTGTGCGATGGGCCACAAGTGGATGTGGAATCGCGCTCTGGGCGGCCTTTCGCCAGAGAGTTTTCTCATCAAGGTTGACCCGCTGCTGGCGGGCGTTCGAGCCAAGCTGGACGGCGAGTATGCTACCTCCGATCAGATTGCCGGCCGGCTCTCTCCTTTCTGGGCGGAAAAGCTGGGATTGCGTGCGGGCATTCCCATCCCGGTGGGCGCGTTCGATGCCCATTGGGATGCGATCGGCGCGGGAGCGAAAGAAGGCGACGTGGTGAACGTCGTCGGCACCTCCACCTGCATCATCGCGTATGTGCGGCACGCGGAGTTGATCCCCGGGGTTTGCGGGGTGGTGCACGGAAGCGTTCATCCGCAGTACACCGGCATCGAAGCCGGTCTCTCGGCAACGGGTGACATTTTTAGCGCCATTGCGCGGCGGGCGGATACTACGGTGGCGGAATTGAGCAAGGGCCTCGAGAACTACTGCGCCGGCCAGACCGGATTGCTGCGCATGACCTGGGACAACGGCGACCGCACCGTGCTCGTGAATCCAAACCTGGGCGGCATCACCATCGGATGGAACCTGCAGCACACCGCGCAGGATGAACTCTTTGCCGCCATCGAAGGTACGGCGTTTCACACCCGGGTGATTCTGGACCGTATGAGCGAATATGGCGCGTCCACGCTGCGCGTCATCAACGGCGGAGGCGTCCCGCAGAACAATCCCGTGCTCAACCAGGTCTATGCCAATGTCCTGGGCAAGCCGGTGCTCGTGCCCGCCAGCAAAGTGACCGGGCTCGGGTCGGCCATTTTCGCCTTTCTAGCAGCGGGCACGTTCCGCACCATCGAGGAGGCGCAAGAGCGGGTTTGCCCAGCGCACCGCACTTTCACTCCACAAGCCGACGAGCAGAAGACTTATGAGGAACTCTACTCACTGTACCGCCGGGTTTACTTTGGTTTCGGGAAGTCCGGACAGTCAAACGACTACGGAGAGGTGCTGCCGAAGCTGATTCAGATTGCTCGCGGGGAACTTTAACTGCACACCGTATGAGACTTCTATGAAGAGATACACAGCAGCGCTTCTCGCCGCGATTCTTCCATTACTGTTATTAGACGCCTTTGTTTCCCTCGCCCAAAGCAAGCTCGCATTCGCTCCCGACAAAATGGATACAGTGCTCTACGGGGCTGCCTACTACACCGAGTACATGCCCTATGATCGCTTGGACCGGGACGTGCAACTCATGCAGCAGGCGGGTATCAGCGTGGTTCGCATGGGCGAGTCGAGTTGGGGTTTGTGGGAACCAGAGGACGGGCGCTTCGAATATGCCTGGATGGATCGGGTCATTGACCGCATGCAGAAAGCGGGAATCAAGGTTATTCTCGGAACCCCCACTTACTCCGTTCCCGCGTGGATGTACAAAGAGCACCCGGAAATCTTCATCACACGCTTCGGCGGACAAACGATTACATTTGGAAATCGGCAGAATACAGACCTGATGAACCCTATTTACCGCTCTTACTCTGAGCGCGTGATTCGCAAGCTCCTCGAACACTACAAGAACAACACCACGGTCATCGGTTGGCAGATTGACAATGAAACGTCGGCCGGGGGCGCTGCCAATCCCGATGTCCAGGCTGGGTTCGTCAATTACCTGCAGAAGAAGTTTCAGACTGTGGACGAACTGAACAAGGTCTGGGGATTGAACTACTGGGGCCAGCGTCTCAACGACTGGACTGAAATTCCTCCCGAGGAAGGCATCATCAATCCTGGATGGAAGCTGGAATGGGAACGCTATCAGCAGTGGATGACCACCGATTTTCTGGCCTGGCAGTCCCGCATTGTGAATGAGTACAAACGGCCGGACCAGTTCATCACCCACGATCTCGCCGGTCCGCCGCGCGCCGAGGTCAACGAACATGACATCGCCCGTACCATGGACATCATGGCCGCCAATCCCTACCACGACACCCAGGATCAGTTCGATGGTCTCGGTTCCACGATGGCGGGCGACTACACCCGTTCGCTCAAGCGGACGAATTATCTCGTGACCGAAACGAACGCACAGACTATCGGCTGGGACTCCAAGGAACAATTTCCCCCGTACGACGGGCAACTCCGCCTCGACGTCTACACCCACCTTTCCTCGGGCGCGAACATGGTTGAGTACTGGCATTGGCACTCCATCCACTACGGGCAGGAGACGTACTGGAAAGGAGTCCTCTCGCACGATCTGGAACCGAATCGCGCCTATGCCGAAGTAAGTCGGACGGCGCACGAGTTACAGCGCATTGGACCCGAGATAGTTGACCTGAAGCGCACAAGTAAGGTTGCCATCCTCTACAGTAACGACTCGCATTACGGTATCGAGTTCATGAAGTTCAGCGACAAGGTCAACTACCGTACCATTCTGGGGCAGATGTATGAAACGCTATACCGTCAGAATGTCGCTGTCGATTTCATTTTTCCGGAGAGCACCAACCTTTCCGATTACAAGGTCATCCTCGTTCCCCCGCTCTACGTTGCCAGTGACGAGGTGTTGAACAGGCTGGTGGACTACGTTCACGGCGGCGGCCATCTGGTCATGGCCTTCAAAAGCGGATTCACCAACGAGTACGACACCGTCCGCTGGACCATGGCGCCCGGGCCCCTTCGCAAAGCGGCTGGCTTCCGCTACCAGGAATTTTCAAATCTCGCCAAGCCCCTGGCGCTGAAGGGCGATCCCTTCAAAGCGGACGCCGGCAACAAAGTCTCCGAGTGGGCAGAGATGCTGATCCTCGAAGGCGCACAACCGCTGGCGTATTACGACGATCCATTCTTCGGCAAGTACCCGGCGATCACGCAGAACCACTTCGGCAGCGGAACCCTGACCTACGAAGGAACGGTGCTTTCTGACACGTTGCAAACGAAAGTATTGCTCAAGGTGCTCCAGATGGCCGGACTCACGGGCCCCGATCAGGAACTGGCCCCTCCTGTGCACGTGAAACACGGCACCAACCGCAACGGCAGGACGATTCATTACTACATGAATTATTCGAGCGACTCGCAGACCTTCAAGTACCCGTACAAGCTGGGCGAGGATCTGCTGACGAAAATGACCGTAGCGCCTTCCCAGACGGTCACACTCAAACCGTGGGATCTCGCGATCCTCGAAGAGAAATAATAATGATGAAGAGAAATGCCGGGATTCTTAGCTATGATCGGAGCATTTTTGATCGAGACTGCACTAAAGAGAAAGAGTAAGTCATACTCGCTCGCCTGCCGGCTCTTCGGCCTTCCCATCTTATGCTGTGTATGGCCCCTACTTGCGGCGGCAGACCCAGTACTCCCCAACCTGCTCAGCGACCACATGGTCCTGCAGCAAGACCGCGAGATTCGTATCTGGGGCAACGCGGATCCCGCGGAGAAGATCTCGGTCAGCCTCGCAAGTAACACGCGCAGCGTTGACACGGATTCCGGCGGTCATTGGGCCGTACACTTCGAACCTATGCGAGCGGGCGGGCCGTTCACCCTTAAAGTGGCGGGTAAGAAAACGATCATTATTAAAGATGTGATGATAGGCGAGGTCTGGATTGCCTCTGGGCAATCCAACATGACCTTTGCCCTGAGCGCATCCGCCAGCGCGGCCGAGGAGATCCCGAAAGCCGATTACCCAAACCTCCGACTGTTCACTGTTCCCAAGCGAGACGCGCTCGATCCACAGCCTGACACTCTCCCGGCGAAATGGCAGCCCTGCACTCCTGAAGCAGCGAAAGATTTCTCCGCGGTCGCCTACTATTTCGCGCGCGATCTTCATCATAAGTTGAACGTGCCAGTCGGCATCATCGAGAGCGCATGGCCTGGAACGGTCATCGAGGAATGGATTGCACCCGAGGCGGTTCAGCGCGATCCCCAAATCAAGCCGATCCTCGATGCATGGAACCGATCCGAAGGCGACGCATTCACCGCCGGTCGAACCCCCTTCGATCTCGAATTTGACGACTTCGAGTTGCTCCCAGACCCATCGGGTCCCGGGAAACCGCTCGCGCTTGCTAACTTCGACGATGGCCGAGCGAGCACTGCTCTCGGCGGTGATTGGTCCTACGACTGGAAATCTGCCCCCGAAACCACATTCGATCTCATAGCTCCCGGGCGTGGCGGAAATGGCTTCGCCGTTCACGTCGGGGGGGAGATTGATGCCTCCGATGATTCGCGCTTGACTGCCAAATTCCACAAGGACGGATCGCCCGTGGACCTAAGCATCTATGCTGGCATTCGCTTCTGGGTGCGAGGCAACGGCTCGTTTCGCTTTCACTCACTTCAGCCGACGATTACTGATTGGGATGACTATGGCACGCACTTACTACACGCGTCGGCCGACTGGGCGCCGGTTACAATCTGGTTCCGCGACTTGCGACAAGAAGGATGGGGAGTAGTCGGCGATTTCACTCCGTCCGCAATGACCGGCTTCTCGATCGAAAACGTCCCGACTGCAGGCTTCCCGCACCGCCCGGCCTCCGGCCTGTACGGTGGGATGATCGCTCCATTGCGTCCGTTCCCGTTCCGCGGGGTGATCTGGTACCAAGGGGAGAGCAATGCCTTGCAAGCCCGGCAATATCGCCGGTTGTTGCCCGCGCTCATTGAGAGTTGGCGCGCCGCATCCCATCAGGACCAGATGCAATTCCTGATCGTGCAGCTGCCAAACCACGGCGCGATCCCTAGCCAGCCAGCCGAGTCCGCCTGGGCCGAGCTGCGCGAGGCTCAGTTGCTCACCTTGAACCGGATTCCGGCCACGGGCCTAGCCGTGACGATTGATGTGGGTGATCCAAAAGACGTGCACCCGTACCGCAAGGCCGAGGTCGGTCAGCGGCTTGCTCTGTGGGCGCTTGGTGCCTCTTACAAGCAGCCGATCGTCTATTCCGGACCGTTGTACCAGGCCATGGCGGTGGAAGGAAGTAAGATCAGGGTCCGGTTCTCACAGACAGGCAGCGGTCTGGAAGCCATAGGGGGCGCTCTGCGTGGCTTTGCTGTCGCCGGTGCGGACCGGAAATTCCATTGGGCTTCGGCTGTCATCGACGACGATTCGGTCCTCGTTTCGAGCCCGGACGTCGCGGCTCCGGTGGCCGTCCGATATGCCTGGGCTGACAGCCCGGAGTGCAATCTCTTCAATGTCGGGGGATTGCCCGCATCCCCCTTCCGTACCGATGATTGGCCCGGCATTACAAAATAGGAGAAGGCAAGGGGTTCGAACTGATTACGACCCGTTACGACAATCTCTTTGAAGTGCCTTTCCCTTATTCCATGGGTTTCCACCAGAGTCCGACGGACAGAATGTCTCACGAGGAATGGCATTTCCATGCCCACTATTACCCGCCGCTGCTACGTTCGGCGACCGTGCAGAAATTCATGGTTGGATATGAAATGCTGGCCACGCCGCAGCGTGACCTAACGCCCGAGAGTGCAGCTGCCCGGCTCCGCGAGGCAAGCGCGGTCCACTACCTGGACGGGAATTCCTCGAGTGTTTGAGGTCACGCTGTAGTCTCAGATTCGGCGCGGCATCTCAATGCTGGGTACACCGCGCCGGGTACCGAGCAGTCTCGTCGACGAAGAGAGGATGTTATTGCCGTCTCTGCCTATCTTGAGGCGCCGTAGTCGAACCAGTACCCTCGCTGCTCATTCCCTGACATGTGCCGTGTGTTGTATTCGAGAAGGTAGTTCACGTGCGCATCGTCCAGCGGGAACGACTTGCCCGGAGGATACGGATAGTCGCCCATTTTGAGGAACGGCAGCGGCGCCACATAGTTGCCTTTGGCGGCGTAGAAATCCATGTCTTTCTCATAGCCGTTGGCCGCGAAGAAGTAATCGCGCACCCAGCTCTTGGGCAGCGCCGGTAATTTCGATGGATCAAAGTCGAGGCGAACCTCATCGCCCGAGCCGAATACGACCAACTGATCGTCCAGCGCTGCCAGCAGCGGCAACACATCACCATAGCGCGTGTAGGTTCCCGCCGGACGCGTGTACGGCCCGGTCGCGCTCACCTTTTCGTAGATGTACTGCACGTTACCCGGAGGCGTGCCTTCGATCTTCAGCGGAAATCCGTGGAAGCCGAGATCGGCGCGGGCGAGCGGAACCGGCGTCAGGCGCACGCTTTGGGCCTTGTCTTGAAAATTCTGAGAGGTTCGGCTCACCAGAATGTTGTCCCAATAAATCTGCAGATTGGTCGTGATGCGAATCTTCTGCGTGCCCGGCGGCAGCTTTCCGCTGAGGTCCATGGTCATGGTGCGCGGACCGCCGGCGGGGAAGCCCATATCGTCGATCACACGCACCCACTTGCCGTTTGCCTCGAGCGCTTCGACAGAGGGAGGGATCGCCTGTACACCGGCTTGCCACGCGGCGTACATGCTGTTAGCCGAAAAGTATTCCACTTCGCCATGCAGCAGCAACCATAACGGGCCGCCGCGGTAAGCCTCGTCCAGATCGAGGATCAAGCTGTGCGGCCTGGCGAAACCCTGGAATTGCGTCAACGCAAAATCGCCGAAGTAGCGACGCGCCAAAAGATCGGGCAACACGTTGTGGCCGTGATCATCCCACGCTCCAGCGGGCGGACGCGCATCGCGGCTCACCACCACCTTGAACGGCGGATACGGCGGGTTCGACGCGAAATACTCGTTGGGATAGACTTCGAGATCGGCCGGATGGTCGACCGCCAGTACGCGCACCTGATCGAGATAGACGGCTTCCTCGAGAGGCTCCATAAAGCGGAAGCTGAGCTTGCCGTCTTTTTCGCGGATGGAGTTGCGATCGATCTTGATGTATTCGACGGGCCGCGGGATGTCACGCTGGCCGGGCCCAACCCAGTGTCCGACCACGCCCGCGCCAAGCATGTCGGCGACCAGTTCGTAGCGCTCACCATTCCAGACAAACAGCGTGGGGCAGGAACTGCCGCGGCGGTCAATCTCGAGGAAATTCTGTTGTTTGTCGCCGGCGACCTGAATTTCATCCTGTAAGACGCCCGTGGGCCACGTCATGCGCACAATGTCGGCTTCTTTCGCATTGCCGAGACCGACCACGATGTCGGTGGAATTCTGCCCCAGGTATCCCGACGATCCTGCGATCTCAAACTTCTGCCGGTTTCCGCCCGCGAACATTTCCACCTTGGTGCCGATAGCGCTCTTGTTGTCGTTCAGCCCCTTGAGCGAGACGCGCAGCCAGTGATTCTGATTGCCGCCTTCGTTGCGCAGCAGCACGGCCGGACCGTGATTCTGCGTGATTAGCAGATCGGTTGCGCCGTCGCCATCGTAATCGCCGGTAATGATTGCGCGCGGCTCTTTGAGTTGAATCTTGTCGAGGCCAACATCGGCAGTGACGTCCTTAAAACCATCGGCACCGAGATTGCGGAACAGGCGCACTTCCCCTTTGCCATCTTTGGTTTCGCCCACAGCGACGAGATCGATCCAGCCGTCGTTGTCGTAGTCGAAGGCGGCGACGCCGTAAGCGCGGACCCAATCTGTCTTCGGCAGTTCGACAAGGTCGAAGCTCTTGCCATGGTTGTTGCGCCATAGCGTGAGGCCCGGCGCTCCCATGTGCGTGAAGGCTAGGTCCATCCAGCCGTCGTGGTCGAAGTCGAGGACGGCGACACCCACGACCGGCGCGGGCATAGGCGCAGACCAAGGTTTGCGTGGCAGAAACTTCCCTTCGCGCTGGTTCTCAAAAATGGTTGGACCGCGATCGGTGACTACCAGATCGATGGCACGATCATTGTTGTAATCCGCGCCCACCGCATTCGCGGCGGGGGAACTGCCCGCCAGACCAATCTCGCTGGCTACCGCAGTAAACGTTCCGTTTCCGTTGTTGCGCCACATGGCGTTAGCGCCGAGTATCGCACCGCCGACTTGCCCGCCAAAAGGATTGCCAACATACAAATCCAAATCGCCATCATGGTCGTAATCAATGAAGGTCAAACCTGCACCAGGCCCGGCATTCTTCAACCCCGCCGCTTCGGCCACGTCCTTGAACGAGCCGTTCTTTTCGTTGTGCAGCAGTATGATCCGGTCGCTGGAACTGACAGCCATGTCCGTCGCCCCATCGTTGTCGTAGTCGCCTGCCGCGCAACCAATCCCATGCAGGCTAGCATCGATTCCTGCTCTTCTTGTCACATCCTCGAACTTGCCGTTGCCCACGTTGTGATAGAGACCCAGACCGCCGCCTGAACCGTTGTTCGCGACAAGAATGTCCGGGCGCCCATCCCCGTCGTAGTCCAGAAAACAAGCACCGGGGCTCAGCAGCTCGGGCGCCGGGGGCACTAAGTTACCCCCGGGCCAATCGACTTTGCCTACGATCCCAGCCTCCGCCGTCACATCCGCAAAGCGCACCTTGATCTGCGCGGACGCTTTCAAAACCGCCGCGGTCGATTCCACTGCGCGCGAGTACTGGCCCTGTTCGCCGTAGGCCAAGCTCATGGGTGAGCCGATCTTGTTCTGCGTGATGTACTGGAATTTCTTCAGGTGCTCGCGGGCGTGGTCAACATCGGCGGACTGCTGATAGGCCCGCGACAATCCAAACTCGGCCGACGCGTGCAGCGGATTGAGTTGCAGCGCGTGCTGGAAGGCATCGATGGCCTGCGGAAACTGCTTGGCCTGCACGGAGGCTGTCCCCAAGAAATACCATGTGTCGGCGTCGTTCGCATCAATCTCGACTACGTGACGAAACGCGTCAATCGCGGCCTGAGCATCGCCGGTATTCTTGTAGAGCAGTCCGAGGTTGTACCACGCGTTCGGATTCCTGGGATCCTGCTTGAGCGCATCTTCGAGCGCCGCCCTGGCTTCGTCAATCTTCTGCAAGTTCAGGAAGGCGATGCCTTCATTCAGCCGCGCGATCGTCAGTTTGGGATCAAGCTCAACCGCTTGCTGGAATGCCTTGAGTCCCTTCTCGAAAAGCTGCTGGTTCATGTAGGCGGCGCCGAGATTGTTCATGCGCGCAGCCTCAACCGGATTGGCGGTCTTTACGGGGCTTTGCGGAAGTTGAGCTTGCGGGGCAGTTGCGAACAGGCCAAACGCGGCCAGGAATATGCCGGCAAGGGCAACTGAAATTCGCAGAGTCATTCGAGTAAGATTTAACCACATGAGGATACAGAAAACACAGAGGGATTGACTCGGGTGAAGCTGCACTTACCTCTGGTCCCTCTCGCGAACGGAATCGATCTGGTATTGATTCGACCTGCAACCAGGACTACATGGGAACCGCAAACGAAACTAACGGAACGGCAGACGGAGTTACTGAACCGAGAGACGAAAGGAACAGTGCAATGACGCCCACTACCGCGACGTTGCTCATTTCTTCTTACGGTAGTTTTGCATCATCGCCTGAAGGCGGTCCATGGTCGGCTGCAGTTGCCGCGGATCGCGAATGCAATTCAAGAATATTGAACGCGGGTCGAAGTCTCGTATGCCTCCGAAATACCGGTAAGCTGCGGGTGGCGGCGGTCCGCCGGGTTGCCCCGCCGCAGGAATGATCTCGGGAAGTTGGACCGCGTACACGCTGCCACCAGCGAGAACCTGGTGCGGATACTGCATGAGCCAAACACAGTTTCCCGCATCCGCCATATAGTTGGCGGAGACGACCGCCCATTGGCCGCCGTCGTGCGATGCAGGTTGCTGGCAATCCCAAAGCAGCGCCTGGGGAACGTACGCCGCGGGCTCTGAGAATCCATACTGATCAAGCAAGACCTGCTTCAGTCCGCGTTGGCGCACGAAATTCTCTACTGCGGGAAGAGCGTGGTTCCAGTCGAGATTCGAGTCGTTGACCAAGAGGTAGCCCGGCCGTCCCATGCGGAGAATGTTCAGATAAGGAAAATAGTTCGGGTAGACGCGTATAGCCGTAACCATGGAAGTCAGCACGAGCACAATCGTGATCCAGTTTCCGATGCGTGCCGCTTGCGGGCTCGAGTCGCGCAGCAGTTCGAGCGCGCGCGGGAGGGGGGCGAGCAGCAAGACGATAAGCGCCAGCGCAACCGAGAAATGGCGAATGCTGATGTCCAATCGGTTCAACATGCAGGCGGCTACGAAGACCACCAGGGAAATCCAGACGCTCCGCCAGTGCAGGTCCATGCCGGGGGGTATCGCCGAACGCGCGGGTGAACGCCGCTTCACAATCAAGGCCGTCGCAGTGGCAAGAAGGAGGAGCAAAAGGAACGTCAACTGCGGTTTCAAGACAAAGAGCACGGGAAAATAGAACCAGACTCCGTGCGTATACGGATGGCCGAGGATGTAAGTGGGCCGGCTCCCTGCACTGAATGCAAACAAAACCAGACCACGCAAGTAGAGCCACAATGGCATGAGCACCCGCCGCAGGACAGGCGAAGCAGGGAAATACGGGATGATCTGGAACGAATCGGTTGGTTGGTTCCAGGAAAGAACGAAATACACGATGTAAACGAACCATGCGGCCCAGAGAGTCCCTTTTGCAAGATTGCGCCACGCTTGCCGGCGCCAGCGGCGCAGTTCGGTTTTCTCAACCGGTTGCTCCGGTAGCCGCTTGCATCGCAAACTCAGGGCAAAGACAACGAACACGAAGAACAACAGTCCCGAGGAAAATTTCGAAAGCAAAGCGCCGGCCAGCGCCAGACCAAACTTCACAACTGTTCCCCGCGTGGGAGAACGCCACATATTCGGGAGTTGCCAAACCGTCAGCACCCAGAACAGTGTGACCGCAATGTCAGTAATCACGAGCGGGCCAAAGGCAATAAAGGCCGGCATGGTCACGAAGGCGGAGAGACACAGCAAGCCTCCCCAGGCACTGCCTAGCCGCGAGCCACAAATATAAATAATGAGGCCCAATAACAAGGTCATCAACAACATGGGCGCTCGCGCCCAGAGCATCGTGGAGTAAGGATCATTCCACCGCATGAGGAACCAGTGTCCGAAAACCCACTCGCCCAAATATTGGTTGAACATCTTGTTGCTGAACGTCCAGGAGAGATGGGAATAGTCGGCATGAGCTCCCCGCAGAACCAGCGGCAACGCCGCCACCACTTTCGCCAACGGGGGATGCTCTTCGTTCATCCGCATATCTAATTTCTGGAGATAGCTCACGCCAGCGCCGATGTGCGCGATTTCATCAACCGTCACGGACTCACGTCTGGCTGCCCCACCCGCAAGGAGCGCCATCAGGGCAAGTAGGAGGACCGCGGTGAAGAAAAATCTTCCAGGTGTTTTCAATTCCCTTAACCTCGTGCATGAAACGCAGAGGCGAAATATACAGCGCACTCTAGACCGTCGCCGGCGTTGTTTCTGGCGCTGCATTGACCGGGCCACTGCACTGGTTGATGTATTCGAGCTCCTTGAGATGGTTGTACCAGGTGAACTTCAGGATAATCGAGGTAATGGCGACAACGCCAAACGCGATCGCCGCGGTCCGCAGCCTCCACGTCACGATGTAGATGGGCAGGACCACCAGGGCGATCTGCCAGACGATGCCCACCACGACGTTGAACATGTCGCGAAAAAAATCCTTGTTCTTTTGAAAAGACGGATCTTCCTGCTGCACTTTCTTCAGGATCGGTCCCCAGAAGCCCCATGGCCGCACCCGCCGGTAGAACTCCTTCAACACCGCTTCATCTTCCGGCGCGGTCAGCCATGTGCCCGCGAAGCAGCCGATGAGCGATAGCAGGAACACAACGCCAAAGCCCACCGAGACTTCCAGGTTCAGCGAATGGGCATGGGCGAAATTCTGCAACGGCTCAATCTTTGTGAGCAGCGTCGGGATGGTCAGAGCGGAAGAAATTCCCGCCACCATGCCCCAGAAATAACCATAGCCATTAAAGCGCCACCAATACCACTTGAGCACGTTCGAAGCCGTGTAGCCGCCCCACAGCGAGGTCACGATCCAGATCACCACGTTGTTCACGCTGGTCACGTACCAGCCGAGCAGCACACCGAGAAGCACCACCACGAACGAACTCAGATAGCTCAGCCGCACGTAAGTCTTCGGGCTGGCATTCGGATTGATGAAGCGCTTGTAAATGTCGTTCACGAAGTAGGGTGGCGCGGCATTCACGGTAGCGGCGAAGTTGGACATATACGCCGCCAGCAACCCCGCGATCAGCACGCCGAGCAGGCCGGCCGGCACAAACTTCCCCAGAGCGAAGGGAAGAATCCGCTCGAAATCCATGTTCGTGCCCATGGCACGGATCTGGCCGCTGAAGAACACCAGCGAAAGGACGGTGAGGCCCGTGATCAGGAAGTACCGAGGGAAGGTCAGCACGACGTTCACCCAACCGCTCATCATGGAGGCTTCGCGCGGATTCTTGCAGGACAGAACGCGCTGCATGTCGTAGTTGGGCGCGGGGCCGGCAGCGCTGATCAGGATGCCTTTAAAGAGGAGCATCATGACAAAAAATCCGAACAGCCCGTAGCCGTCCTGCGCGATTCGCGCATTGGCCGACGGTACCAGCGTGGACCAGTCCAGATTCAAGTGCCATCCAAAAAAGATGTTGCCCCAGCCTGCGGGGGTGAAGCGCTGCAGCGTCCCCGGCGCGACCTTCATCATGGCGATGATCCCCACCGCGAAGGACGCCACCGAAAGGATGCAGAACTGCAACACTTCCGTGATCACCACGCTGAACATCCCGCCCTTGATCACGTAAATGGCGGTAATGGCAATGAGTAGGAGGGCGTACTGATTCACGCTGAGGTGCCAGGGCAGGAAGGTGGCGGCGAATTTGCCGATGCCCTTGAACCCGTAGGTAAAGAATCCGATGATGCTGATGAACGCGTAAATTACGACGATGATGTGGGCAAGTTGCGCGCCGCGGCCTTTCCCGAATCGCGTCTGAATCCACTCCGCGCCCGTCATCACATTCGATCGCCGCAGCCAGGTGGACATATACACCATCAGGATGACTTGGTTGAACGTCGGCCAAAGCCACGGGATCCACACGCTCTTGACGCCGTACACAAACATCCAATAGACGAGCAGCATCGTGCCGCTGACATCGAACATCCCCGAAGCGTTGGATATCCCGAGGATGTACCAGGGCATGACGTTACCGCCCAGGAAGTACGCCTTCATATCGCGCGACGCGCGATGAGAAACCCAGTAGCCGATCAGGACCGAAAGCGCCAGGTAGGCAATGATGATGGCAATGTCAATGAAATGCAGGTGCATGTACACCTCAATTGCGCTCACACGGGGGCGTGACTTCCAGCACACTCCCCGGAGACGTGCAGCCTTACTCTCTTTGTGCGGGCACGCTAAATATCTACACCTCAAAGTTGTTCTTTACCACTAGAAAATCGTTATACTAAATGTTCTTACCAGTCCGGGAATCTTCCGTTCAGAAAGCCGCCCTCATGAAATACGGGTACTTCGACGATCAAAACCGAGAGTACGTAATCACTCAGCCGGAGACCCCTCTGCCGTGGATCAACTACCTCGGCTGCCAGGCCTATTTCGGCATCATCTCAAATACAGCGGGCGGCTACTCTTTCTATCGCGACGCGCGCCTGCGCCGCGTTACGCGCTACCGCTACAACAACGCTCCCTTCGATCTTGGCGGACGCTACATTTATCTGCGCGACGATGCTTCTGGCGAATTCTGGTCTCCATCCTGGCAACCTACGCGGCGCAAACTGGAGCAGTATTCGTGCCGTCACGGCATGGGCTACACCACGATCGGCTCTAAATACAGCGGCATTGCCGCGAGCACCCGCTACTTCGTGCCGCTCGACGAGAACCTCGAAATCTGGCAACTGACGGTCACGAATCATCGCCCACAGGCCGCCGAGCTTTCCGTTTTCTCCAGCATCGAGTTCTGCCTGTGGGACGCGGAGGACGATTCCACAAACTTCCAGCGTAACTTCAACATCGGCGAAGTCGAAATCGAGGACGGCGTGATATACCACAAGACCGAGTACCGCGAGCGCCGCGATCACTTCGCGTTCTTCGCTTGCTCGGAAAAAATCGCCGGTTACGACACGCAGCGCGACGTCTTCCTCGGCCCCTATCGCGGCTGGGACAATCCCGCCGCCGTCGAGCGCGGACACTGTTCCGATTCCGTCGCCCACGGCTGGGCTCCGACCGGCTCACACCACGTCAAGCTGTCCCTTAAGCCCGGTGAATCCCACCAAATTGTTTTTGTTCTCGGCTATCAGGAGAACCCGTTTGAACAGAAGTTTGATCCGCCCGATTCGCAAATTATCAACAAGAAGGCGGCGAAAGCCGTTATCGCCAAGTATCGGATTGCAGCAAATGCCGACTGTGCGTTCGCCAGTCTTCGTGTTTACTGGAATGAATTGCTCGGCCTCTGCCAGGTGGATACGCCCGACGTGCACACCAATCGCATGGTAAACATCTGGAACGCTTATCAATGCATGGCTACGTTCAACATGTCCCGCTCGGCGTCCTTCTACGAATCCGGCATCGGCCGCGGCCTCGGCTTCCGCGATTCGAACCAGGACCTGCTCGGCTTTGTGCACATGGTTCCGGGCCGCGCTCGCGAACGCATACTCGACCTCGCCGCCACGCAACTCCCAACCGGCGCCGCCTACCACCAATACCAGCCGCTCACCAAGCGCGGCAACAACGACGTCGGCAGCGACTTCAACGACGATCCCCACTGGCTCATCATCGGCGTCGGAGCCTATCTCAAAGAAACCGGCGACTGGAGCATCCTGGATGAGCCGGTGGCCTACGACAATGCGCCCGGCTCCGAAACGCCGCTCTACGAGCATCTGCAGCGCAGTTTCCGCTATACGCTCGAGCGTCTAGGCCCCCATGGCCTGCCGCTCATCGGCCGCGCCGATTGGAACGATTGCCTCAACCTGAACTGCTTCTCCGACTCGCCGGGCCAATCCTTCCAGACCACGACCAACAAACACGGCAAGGTTGCCGAATCCGTTTTCATCGCTGGGCTGTTTGTGCTCGCCGGCCGCGAGCTCGCGGACATTGCCCGGCATCGCGGCCGCGCCGCCGAGGCTTGCTCGTACCTGACCGAAGTAAACAGGATGGAAGCCACCATCCGCCAGCATGGATGGGATGGCGAGTGGTTTATCCGCGCCTACGACGATTTCGGCCGCAAAGTCGGCTCCAAGGAAAATGCCGAGGGCAGGATCTTCATCGAAACCCAGGGGTTCTGCACCCTGGCCGGCATCGGCCTGGACGACGGCCTCGCCGTTCGATCGCTCGAATCCACTCGCAAGCTGCTGGCCACCAAACATGGCATTGTTTTGCTGCAGCCTGCTTACTCGAAGTATTACATCGAGCTCGGCGAGATCTCTTCTTACCCGCCGGGCTACAAAGAAAACGCCGGCATTTTCTGCCACAACAATCCGTGGGTCGTCATCGGCGAAACGCGTGTCGGCAACGGAGACGGCGCCCACGACTATTACAACCGCATCAATCCTTCCGCTCGCGAGGAAATCAGCGACGTCCACCGCTGCGAGCCCTACGTTTACGCGCAGATGATCGCCGGCCGCGACGCTCCCACGTTTGGGGAAGCCAAAAATTCCTGGCTCACCGGCACGGCCGCCTGGAACTACTACGCCATCACGCAATGGATTCTTGGCATCCGCACGTCCTACGACGGCCTGCTGATCGCGCCGGTCATCCCAAAAAGCTGGCGCGGCTTTAAGGTCACCCGCAAGTTTCGCGGCGTGACCTATGACATCGAAGTGCAGCGCGCCGGAGACGGCAACCACGTTTGTCTCGAAGTAAATGGCGTGCCCGCGCAGGACAACCTGGTGCCGCTGCCCCCGTCGGGCACCAAAATCGTGGCCGTTAAAGCGACGCTGCGCTAAGGTTCGCCACCGTTTCCAGTGTTCTCAACAACTCGCCCGCCTCATTTCGCATTCCCGAACATACCCGCAAGCGCATCTTCGATGCCGCTCGCAGTTCGACGATCGCCCTAACTTCTTGGCGCGGATGCGGGCTTGCACTTCAGAATATCGGTGGTACTATATCAAGTCCGTGAACGTACACGATTCCAATTCTTCGCAGATTTGTGAGGTGGCGCAGCGGAAAGTCCGCCTGACCTCATCGCGGATAGTCTGGACATCTGGGGACGCTGAACTTAGCGCGGCCGAACTTAGCGCGAAGGAGAAGACCTATTTACGTACTCGGGATTGACGTCGGAACTGGCGGAACGCGTGTGCTGATTGTGGATCAGCACGGCCGTGTGGTTGCCTCTGCGACGGCAGAGCACGCTCCCTTTGCTTCGCCGCAGATTGGCTGGGCAGAGCAGCAGCCTGACGATTGGTGGGCGGCTTGCACGGTTGCCGTTCCACGCGCCCTCGAGCGCGCCGGACTGCGCGGGGACGACATCGCTTGTCTGGGTTTCTCCGGACAAATGCACGGTGCCGTGATGCTCGATGAGAGCGGGCGGGTGGTGCGCCCGGCACTGATCTGGTGCGACGTGCGCACCGGCCGCCAGTGCCGCGAGTTGACGGAAAAGATAGGAGCGGAACGGCTCATCCAGTTGACCTGCAATCCGGCTCTGCCCAACTTCACGCTGACCAAGTTCCTGTGGGTGCGAGAAAACGAACCGGAGAACTGGAAGCGGGTTCGCGCGGTCATGCTGCCGAAAGACTATGTTCGCTACCAGCTCACGGGGGATCGCGCCACCGACATGGCGGATGCTTCTGGGACTCTGTTGCTGGATGTGGCGAACCGGCGCTGGTCCAACGAGATGCTGGAAGCGGCCGAAATCGATCGAGACTTGTTGCCCGCACTCTATGAATCACCCGATGTTTGCGGGAAAGTGTCCGCTCGCGCCGCTGCCGCCACGGGTTTGAAGGCGGGAACTCCGGTGGTCGCGGGCGCCGGGGATCAGGCGGCAGGAGCGACCGGGATGGGGATTGTGACGCCGGGCGCGGTGAGCGCGACGATCGGCACGTCCGGGGTTGTGTTTGCGGCGACCGATGCTCCGGCGCTGGATCGCAAGGGACGACTGCATACGTTTTGCCACGCGATTCCCGGCCGCTGGCACATGATGGGCGTTACCCAGGCGGCGGGGCTCTCCCTGCGCTGGTTTCGCGATCAGTTTGGCGCGGGCACCGACGATGGGCAAGATCCTTATGAACGATTGACGGAAGAAGCGGCGACCGCACCACCGGGCTGCAATGGGCTATTGTTTACGCCCTACCTGATGGGCGAGCGCACACCGCACCTGGATCCTCGCGCCCGAGGCGCCTTCGTGGGCCTTACGGCCTCCCATACCAGGGCGGATGTGATTCGCGCGATTCTCGAGGGCGTCGCCTTCAGCTTACGCGACACCTTCAGCATTTTCGGTGAGATGAATGTTCCGGTAAGAAGCGTGCGGCTAGGCGGAGGCGGGGCCAGATCTGCGCTGTGGCGGCAGATTCAGGCCGACGTGTACGGACACGAAATTGAAGTGGTCGAGGCGGAAGAGGGAGCCGCGTACGGTGCGGCGTTACTGGCGGGTGTGGGCGCGCGGATGTGGGCTTCGGTGGATGAGGCGTGCGTCTCGGTCGTACGCGTCGCAAAGCGGGTCCGGCCGGATGCAGAAGCGGTGGCTACGCTCAATAAGAATTATGCGGCCTATCGCCGCGTATACGGTGCGACGCGCGATATCTTTGGCTGCTAGCGTTTTTATTTTTGATGGAGGCACTTATATGGCCAAGAAGGGAAATTACGAACCCCGACCGGAGCACAAGTTTACCTTCGGACTCTGGACTGTCGGAAACCGCGGACGAGATCCGTTTGGCGATGCTGTGCGGGAGCCGCTGTCGCCGCCGGAACTGGTCGATCTTTTGGGCGAGGTAGGCGCATGGGGCGTGAATCTTCATGACAACGACCTGGTTCCGATCGATGCCACTTCAGCGCAACGCGACCAGATTGTGTGTGCTTTCAAGAAAGCCTGCGAGCACAACCACATCGTCGTCCCCATGGCGACAGTTAACCTTTTCTTCCATCCCATTTTCCGGGACGGCGCTTTCACCGCGAATGATCCGGAAGTGCGCGCGTACGCGCTGCAGAAGACGATGCGCGCGATGGACCTCGGCGCCGAACTGGGCGCGAAGGTCTTCGTCCTCTGGGCGGGAAGAGACGGCGCGGAAACCGATGGTTGCCGCCGGGCTGACATTGCGGTCCAGCGCGCGCGCCGCCATTAACTATCTTTGTGAATACAACGCCGACAAGAAATACGGTTTCAAGTTCGCGCTGGAGGCTAAGCCCAACGAACCACGAAGCGATATTTATTTTCCAACCATCGGACACTATCTTGCGCTCATCGCGACCCTCGATCATCCTGAAATGGTCGGCGTCAATCCTGAGGTGGCTCACGAGCAAATAGCTGGTCTGAACTTTATGCACGGAGTGGCACAGGCATGGGACGCAGGGAAACTCTTCCACATCGATCTGAATGACCAGGCACCGGGACGCTTCGATCAGGATCTGCGCTTTGGCTCGCACAACCTCAAATCTGCCTTCTGGCTGGTGAAGTTCCTGGAAGACGTCGGTTACGAAGGCTCGCGCCACTTCGACGCTCATGCGTACCGCACCGAGGACTACGAGGGCGTGAAGGATTTCGCTCGTGGCTGCATGCGCACTTATCTCATCCTCAAAGAGAAGGCGGAGCGGTGGAATGCCGACCGGGAAATCCGGGAAATTCTGAAGCAGATCGAAGCGGAAACAGACCGCACTCCGCCGGTCGATAAGTACTCGCGAAAGGGCGCGGCCTCGCTGCTGGGATACAGCTTCGACAAGGCCAGGATTGCCAAAAAGCGCCTGCCGTACGAGCGACTCGACCAGATTACGGTCGATATTCTTCTCGGTGTGCGCTAGAGAATCGGCTCGGGTGGGGATTCGTAAACTTACTGCGGAGGCTCCTTGACTAATACGATGCGGTCGCCTGCGACGTCCCGCAGTTGTTGGACTGTGCCAGAGGGCCACCGGATTTCGACCAGATCCGCCGAGGTATTCGTTCCCAACCCAAAATGGACTGGTCCAGCGCTGGACGAAGCATAGCCCGCGGCGGTTGACATGTGGTCATATTGCGTACCGCTCTTGGTCACCACCTTGATGCGTGCTCCGATGCCATCGCGGTTGCTCTTGGTTCCTTGCAGCTTGAGCTCCAGCCAATGGTTGTTACCTGGGCTCTGATTGATCCAAATTTCCGCCGGGGCATTGATTGCACTCACGACTACGTCGAGACGCCCATCTCCGTTCAGGTCACCGATAGCGGATCCCCGATGCCGGGCAGGGGGGCGCGAGGTCAGCCCCGCTTCGGCGGTCAAAGCGGCGAATTTCATCCCGCCATTGTTCGACGCACTAATGTTGCGAAAAACTGTGTTCGGTTGTTCCACCATTATGTGAGGTGCGGACAAAAGAGACTGAACGTGCCCGCGCGAAACAAAAATATCCTTCCAGCCGTCGTTGTCGAAATCGGCGATCGTGGGAGAATAACCGGCCATCGGCACGCTCTGGCTGGTCATGCCGCTCGATTCGGTCACTTCGACGAATCCTCCCTTGCCAGTGTTGCGATAGATGGGGAAGGTTTCATTGTCCAGAGCGACCAGGACAATGTCGGGATAGCCATCATTATCGAGATCGCGGAAATCGACGCCCATGCCGGAGATGAAGATGCCGTCCTCGCGCAACGCGACATTAGCGTCGAACCCAATCTCGTCAAACGCGCCACCTTTGTTTCGAAAGAACCAATTGAACAACTTATCATTGGAAACAAAGAGGTCCATCTTGCCGTCAAGGTCAAAATCGGCTGTCGCCCCTCCCATACCCTTCCCAGGGTGTGCGCGGAGACCCCATTCGACCGAGGCATCCCGGAATGTCCCGTCTCCGTTGTTGATGAATAACTGGTTGGGAGTTGGTTTGTACATCTTGGGGTGGCAGTATTCGCGATGGCCTGCGTCCTGACAGTCCGGCTCGTGCTCTCCGTCCCACTTGAGATAGTTGATGACCACCAGATCCAGGAGGCCATCGTTATTCACGTCCACCCAAACGGCCCCGACTGACCAGAGCGGTCCGTATTCAAGATCTGGCTTATTGAGCCCGGCCTTGGCCGTTACGTCAGTGAATGTGCCATCTCCGTTGTTGTGATAGAGCGTGTTTTTGTACACGCCCGCGACAAAGATATCTTCGTACCCGTCATTATCGTAGTCGCCAATAGCCACGCCTATGTCGAAGCCACTGCCAGCCAGACCTGCCTTGGCGGTAACGTCGGTGAAATGCCCTTTGCCGTCATTTTCGAAAAGACGATTCGAGTATTTCGGGGAGGTCTTGCGCAGCGTGTCGATATCGGCGCCGTTGGTGAAGAAGATGTCCAGCTTGCCGTCGTTGTTGTAGTCAAAAACAGCCACGCCCCCAGCCATGGTTTCCGGCGCATGGCGCACCGGCGTTTCGCAACTGTCCAGTGTGAAGTCGATGGGTTGGTAAGCAAATTGGATGGGGCTTTCGCGCGGCTTGTCAGTTGTCTCCGCCCGCGCTGTTTGTCCGAAGGCCGGAAGAAGGAATGGGCTCGGCAGGTGCAGACTCGAAGTTGCGAACAGCAACAGTGCAGCAATGGTAAGTCCCAACTTCCATTTCTTCATCGCCGGTTCACATTGCATCCCCGAGTTCATTCTCAAGCGGGCCCAATGGGAGACCGCTGTGGTAGTCCAGTGTACGCTGCTCCTCAGATGCTGGTTCTATGCAGCCACCTATTCCGGCAATTTCTGTTTGCCGCGAATTGAAAAAGAAGTCTCCGCTGCCGGAGCGCCAGTCCCCGGCTGCCCTCCACCTACACTGATGCGGTAGGGGCCAGCGGCCACGATTCGGTCTCCGGCCTTGTTTACGAGACTCAAGTCGCGCGCTTGCAGGGTGAAAGCCACATGCCGCACCTCACCAGCGCCCAAGTGGAGGCGTGCGAATCCCCGAAGCGCACGAATCAGAGCGCCTGCTGACTTTGGAAAGTGCAAGTAGAGTTCCGCAACTTCGTCTCCTGCGCGATCGCTTGTGTTCGTGATGTCCACTTCGACGCTGAGAGGATCGCCTGCGTGCAACTTGCTGGCGGAAAGCTTCAGGTTAGTGTAGGTGAACTTGGAGTAGCTCAGCCCGTAGCCGAAAGGATAGAGCGGTTGTCCATCGAAGTACCGATACGTCCGGTGCTTCATGGAATAGTCTTCAAACGGCGGCAACTGCTCGACTCCTTTATAGAACGTCACCGGCAGCCGGCCCGCTGGGTTATTGGCGCCAGACAGCGTCTCGGCAATCGCAGTCCCGCCTTCCTCACCGGAATACCAGGCATCCAGAATTGCGTTGGCGTGTTGGGCAGCCCAGTTTACCGAGAGAGCGCTGCCATTCATCAGGACAACGACGACTGGCTTACCGGTTGCTTGGAGCGCTTCGAGAAGGTCTTCCTCTTCTTTGGGCAAATCGAGGCTCGTACGGTCTCCGCCCATGAATCCGGGCACGTCCACTTTCATCTCTTCGCCTTCCAGATGGGACGTGATACCGACCACCGCGACGACGACGTCTGCCTGCGTGGCGGTGGCCACCGCTTCTGAAATAGGGTCTGAAAGCAGCGGCAGCCAGATCAGTTTGGTCCCGAGACCTGCTGGTCCATATTCAACTTTCAGCGCGTAGCGATGACCTTTCTCCAGCTTCACGGTCACGGTGGAAGGCGTAGGGTCGTGCAACGCCATGTCATCGACGATCAACTTTTCATCCAGCCACATCCGATTCACGGATCCAGCGAGGCCAATCTTGTAGGTGCCGGATTCGGCGGGCGTGAGAAACCCGGTCCATCGCACAGCAAGATCCGCGATACCGGCTGGCAGCACCAGCGCGGACGAATCCGCATGGAGACCCTGAAGATTCACATTCTTGTCCACACGCGCCAGCACTGGCGTGCCCTGGAAGTCTTTCCCGGAGAAGTACTCTGCCTTCAGGCCTGGCTGTCCGTCGCCGCTCTGCAGTACCGCAGCGGGGATGAGTTCTTCCTCACGCAAGAAGTTCATTCCCGGAACGTAGTTGACTTGGGCGGAAGCAAACTGCTGCCTGATACCATCCAAAGCCGTGGTCGCACGCGATGGCGTACCGTTGTAGTTACCCTCCAATACGCGGACCGACTGAGCGAGAGGCCCAACGACGGCGATTTTTTTGACGCTCGCATTCAACGGCAGTACGCCATCATTCTTTAGCAAGACCATGGACTCGCGCGCCATTTTCAAAGCGAGTTCCCGGTGCGCCTCGCTATCGATCTCCGAATCCGGAGTCTGAGCATAGGGTACTTTGTCCGGGGGATCGAAAAGGCCCAAGCGAAAGCGCGCTGTGAAAAGGCGCTTGAGCGCAACGTTCATGTCGGCTTCCGTCAGCAGGCCCTGCTTGACCGCGTCCAGAAATTTCACATAGTCGGAGTTGTCGGTGGCCTTGGTGAAAAAATCCGCGCATTCGTTGTCCATGCCCGTCTTCAACGAAACCGCGCCCGCTTCCGCCATGGTCTTCGTGAAATGATGCCCGTTAAAAATGTCGGCGATGGCGTCGCAGTCGGATACGACGTAGCCATTGAATTTCCACGCGCCTCGCAACTGATCTCGAAGCAAAAAACTGTTGGCGCAAGCGGGCTCGCCGTTGACTCGGTTATAAGCGCACATGACCGACCCAGCTTTGCCCTCGGTGACGGTGGCGCGAAACGCTGGGAGGTAGGTGTCTTCCATGTCGTGTTTCGACACCTGGATGTCGATGGCATGACGCGACGGCTCGGGGCCGCTATGCACGGCAAAATGTTTGGGAGTTGAAATCACTCGATAGTATTTCGGGTCATCGCCCTGCAGGCCAGTTACGAACGCCACGCCCATTCGCCCGGTAAGGAATGGATCCTCGCCGTAGGTTTCCTGGCCACGCCCCCAGCGCGGATCGCGGAAAATGTTGATGTTCGGCGACCAGAAGTCCAACCCTTCCATGATGTCTCGCCGGCCGGCGCGAACCGCCTGGTTGTGTTTGGCTCGCGCCTCGGTGCCGATCACGACAGCCATGTCATGGATCAGAGGGGCATCAAAAGTTGCCGCCAGTGCAATCGGTTCGGGAAATACAGTGGCCGTTCCAGCGTTGGCGACTCCGTGCAAGGCCTCGCTCCACCAGTCGTATGCCGGAACCTGCAGTCGCGGAATTGCCCGCGCCTGGTTCACCAGTTGGGACGCTTTCTCCTCCAGCGTTATTCGCGAGACCAAATCATCAACCCGCATATTGAGGGGTTGTGCAGGGTCCAAATAGGGTGGAACTGCAGACGATTGTCCATTCTGCGCAAGCGCAGCGCACAGCAGGACGAACGGGATCAGTAGAACGTGGACAATAAGGACTCGAAGGTTGCTGAACATGGGATTTTTGCTCCCTTAGCGCGATTTCCGTGCAATTCAGAGGCGGGTGAAGTATAACATCGTTTACGTACACGGAAAGCGATCCGTGGCGATCCCGATGCTCCGCGGACAGGGCAGGACCTTCGATTGTGACCGCGGTATTGGCGTCGCCAGAGGGACGGACGTTGGATATGAAAAAAAAACAGAGACGCGGAATTCACCTGCTCGCCGAACTGGCAAATGTTTCGATTGGAACCGTGGACCGCGCCTTGCACGGACGCACTGGGATCAGAGAATCAACCCGCCAACAGATTTTGCAGCTCGCGCGCAAGATCGGTTACACGCCGAACTTGGCAGCGCGCGCGTTGTCCGTTGCCAAGGCAGGCGCCCGCATTGGAGTGTGCATACCCCGCGAGATCCACTTTTTCTATGATCAGCTTTGGAGCGGAGTGCTCGACGAAGCCCGCCGTCTTGCACCGCTGGGTATCCAGTTTGAGTATCGCCCTGTCCGAGCCCTTGGAGAAGAGGACACCAAAGCATTCAAAGATCTCCTCAAAATCGGTGTCAACGGAATCATTGTCACAGCAGGCAACCCGAAAGGTCTATCGCCTCTGATCAACGACGCGGAGGAAAAGGGGGTCCGCGTGGTTTGTGTTTCCACCGATGCCCCAGAGAGCCACCGTTCCAGTATCGTTTGTGTGGAGCCGTGGCTGAATGGCTGTCTCGCGGGAGAGTTGATGGGCAAGTTCCTCCCGCCGAACTCCAAGGTGGTGGTGGTTGCAGGTATGCTGACGGCCTTGGATCATCGCCGGAAGACGGATGGTTTCTCGGATGCGTTTCCGCGGCACTGCCCGGGCGGGGAAATTGTCAGCATTGTTGAGGGGCATGAGGACGAAGACGAAAGTTTCCAAAAGACGTTCGACCTTCTTGGCCGCACCCCAAACCTAGCCGGGTTGTACGTGAACACGGTCAACTGTCTTCCCGTGTGTCGCGCCCTCGGAGCGCGACAGTTGGCGGGGAAGGTGAAACTAATCACGACCGACCTGTTCGCGGAAATGACTCCTTACTTCCAGAAGGGAACGATTTCCGCCTCGATTTACCAGCAACCATACCGCCAGGGCCAAATCGCGGTTCGCCTCATGGCCGACCACTTGATGGCCAAGGCGTCTTTTCCCCCGACGGTTCACCTCAGTCCCGGGGTCGTAATGTCATCCAACTTGCAACTCTTCCGCGAGATTAGAAGCGCACCGGTGACGCTGCACGATTCGGCCTTCCGGAGCCACTTCGTATCACACGAGTAGTAGAAGAAACGTGGACCGGAAGACCGCTCTTCCCAGCGCCTCGGGACCACTCCGGGACCACTCCGGCACATACAGCCCACGGTTCTGCCCTCAAGCTCACGCGCCTGAAATATGGTTTTCTGGATTCGCAGTCCGATTAAAAAATGGTTTTCTGTACTTGCCAGTCCGATTCAAAAATTCGCTGTGCTTAATTCAAATTTTGCTTGACAAGTAAGACTCCGGGGGCTAAATGTGTACGTTAACAAACGTTGACAATAACGATTTTTCTATTTTTATCAACCGGCGTTTGGCGGAGGCCTGAATATGATGCGTGACTCGTCAAAGACTCTTGGAAGTGCCAACAGGGCCCGAGTACACAGTAGCGGACTTCATTGCACGGTTCTGTTTCTGTTTCTCCTTGCGAGCGCTCTCTACGCGTTCGGTCAAGAGGCCACCATTGTAGGAACCGTCACCGATCCGTCGGGGTCGGTCGTCCCGAACGTGGCGATGACCATCACCCACGTCGAGACCGGGCAAACTCGCACGAGCGTCACGAATGACACTGGCCAATACGTGGCGCCCGATCTGCCCATTGGCCACTACAACGTGAGCGCCAAAGCCGCGGGATTTGGTCCCACCGCGAAGAACGGTATCGTCTTGAATGTCAACGACCGCGCGCGTGTTGATTTTGTCCTGAAGGTGGGCGGGGTGCAGGAGAACGTCACGGTCGAAGCCAACGCCGTCGCGGTGCAATCGGATACCAGCGACGTCAGCGCCGTGATTACCGGTGCGCAGGTGGCCGAACTCGGCACCAACGGGCGCAGCGTATATTCCCTGTACGCCATGGTACCGGGCGCGTCCAGCATCCAAGCGGACCTCGTAATCCCCACCCCGGTCAGCGGTGATAACAACGTCAGCGTCGACGGCCAACGAGCCGGCCACAACCTACAACTCTTGGACGGCACGGAAAACCTCGATCGCGGTGGCAGTCAGGCCAGTGTTATGCCGTCGATCGACGCCATTGCGGAGTTCCGCAGCATGGACTCGAACTACAGCGCCGAGTATGGTCTGGCAGGCGCGGCCACGATCACCCAGGTGATCAAGTCCGGAGGCAAACGGTTCCATGCTTCCGCGTGGGAGTTCGTCCGCAACGACGCCCTCGATGCGCGCAACTACTTCAACCCATCGCCGGAACACGTTGCCGAGCTGCGATTCAACGTGTACGGCTTCAACCTCGGCGGCCAGGTTCCTCTGTGGAAGGAGCACCCAACCTTCTTCTTCTACAACCAGGAATGGCGCAGTATCGTGCAGGGCGGCTCCATCCTACAGGAGGTTCCGCCGAGCAGCGCATACCCCGATGCGGGTGGTGCCGGCACCGGTGCCGTAATCCCCAGCGGCAGCCCCATCACTGTCCCAACTGCTGCCATGCTTTCACCCCAGCAGCAGGCGAGATTCACAGCCGCCGGCCTCACTTTTGGAGCGGCGTTCCCCAACAATACGATTCCCGACAGCCTTTTGGATGCGAATGCAACAGCCTTGTTAACTGCCGGCATTTTTCCAGGGAATAACGCGACCCTCTCTAATGGGTCGCCGGCTTTCCATGGCGGCGCTAACGCGCCGACCACGGTTCGAGAGGAACTTGCCCGCGTCGATCACGAGTTCACGCCCAAGTTTTCCGTTTTTGGGCACTGGGTTCAGGAGGCGGTGTCGGAGACTTACTCAACGGTGACGTGGGCCAGCAATGACAACGTGCCCACAGTCGGCAGTATTTTCGGAAATCCCTCCTATAGCGCCGTGATTCATACCACGTATCAAGTAAGCCCGACGCTGCTCAACGAGGCGGCTTTCAACTACAACGGCAACCGCATTAACATCATCCCCAACGGCTTGGTCACGGCCCCCTCGAGCTTTACCTTCAACCGGCTGTTTACGGGCACCAACGCCGACACCCGCATTCCGTCGATCGATCTGGGTGGCAGCACGACAACTCAGTACAGCTCGAACTGGACGCCCTGGACGAACTCGGCGAACGATTACCAACTCCGCGACGACCTTTCCTGGACCAAGGGCGCGCACCAGCTCAAGTTCGGCTTCAGTTGGGCGCTATACAAGAAAGTCCAGACGTACTTCGCCAACACGCAAGGCAATTTCACCTTCAACGGCGACTATACCGGCAACGACTTTGCCGATTTCCTGCTGGGCTATGCCAATCAATATACCGAAAACGCCATTCAGTCCGCCGGCCACTGGAATAACGTTTCCTGGGCTGCGTACGTTCAGGACAACTGGCGCGTAAACCATCGGTTGACTCTGAATCTGGGCTTGCGTTGGGACGGCGCTCCCCATACCTACGAGGTCAACCACCAGTCGTCCAACTTCTATCCCAACCTGTATAACGCGGCCAACGCGGCCACGTTCGACAACAACGGCAATATTTGCGGTGCCGCTGGAAATGGTTGCTCCGGCCCCAGCCCCGGCTTGGGAAGCAGTCCCGTCTCGGTATTGGCCGGAATTCCGTTTTATGAAAACGGCATCGGCATCGGTGGCGTGGGCGGAATTCCTAATGGCCTGGTGAACAACTGGTGGCCAGAATTCGGCCCGCGCATTGGTTTTGCGTATGACCTCACCGGCCAAGGCAAGACCGTAGTCCGCGGCGGCTTTGGCATCCTGTACGATCGTGTGCAGGGCAACGACATGTACAACGGAGCCACCAATACTCCGTTCGATCTCAGCCCCACGCTGCACAACGTTCTGCTGGCGAACCCGGGAACCAGCATCGGAGGCACCGGCAATACCATCACCGCTTCGGCTTTGCCGATTCTACCTCTCGGTGAGACCGGCATCGCCCTCACTTACAAACCTCCGACGAACTACCAGTACAGCATTGGCGTGCAGCAATCGCTGGGCCCCAGAACCGTATTGGGTGTGTCTTACGTTGGGAGCCAGTCCCGGCATGAGAGCGACGGTCGGGAAATCAATCTCCCAGCTGAAACTCTACTTCCAGGTCTGGTGAAAAGCGGTGGAACCGGCCTTAACCAGGATATGAACTATCTCGGTTACGGCGGCATCTCCCTGTATCAAAACGAGGGCAACGGGCACTACAACTCGCTCCAGGTCGACCTGCACGGGAACGTGAGAAAGGACCTGCAAATGCAGTTCGGATTTACCTGGTCGCGCGCCTACGATCCGACCACCAGTGCAACCACCAACGGCGGCGACCTCGATAACGTCACCAATCCCTACCTGGGGTGGAGGTACGATTACGGGCCGTCTCCATTCGACCGCAGGGCCGTCGCCTTCGTCAACTACGTCTACCAGATCCCGCTCTTTAAGAACAGCGACAACCACCTTCTGAGATCGACCGTGGGTGGATGGGAACTGGCGGGGATCGTTACCATGGAATCGGGATCGCCGCTGAACATGGGATTGACTGGCAGCAACGCCGACAGTGTCATTCCGAATTCCTCAAACCGGCCAGATTTGAACGGAAGTATCTCTTATCCGAAGAAACCCGGCGAGTGGTTCGATACGTCGGCTTTCTCAGCGCCCGCATGCCTCGCAGGCCCAGATTGCTACGGCACTCTCGGGCACAACCTGGTGCGCGGTCCCGGTCGCGATGACTGGAACCTGTCGCTCAACAAGAACTTCGTTCTCAGCGAGTCCCGCGGCAGCCGTATCGAGTTCCGCGCGGAGTCCTTCAACACTTGGAACCACACTCAATTCGAGGGTGATTACAACAATGGCGGCATCAACGCCAACTACTGCGCCGCAGGCCCTACTTGTAGCTTCGGTGTCGTCAGTAAGGCGTTTGACCCGAGAGTATTCCAACTTGGGTTGAAGCTGATCTTCTAACGGTTACTAGGACTTAGGATGTTCCGTCATGCCCCGCTCCCAGAGAAACGGCTGGGAGCGGGGCAACATTTTGCACAGCGAAATCATGCCCAGCCCGCTCCATGAGTCGCGGCCCAGTTCATGGAGAGTTGCGAAAAGACCGGTGAAGGGATAGGTTGTTTCCTCGGGCACAGATTTTTGTTAAAGGTCTTCCTCTACGAATCTAGCTCCGCGCGCACTGCGACTTGGCATGAAGAACTGGAAGTTACAACTGGCGGCGGTGGCGCTGGTGTTATCGGGCTCTGCGCGAGGCCAAGCGTCCAGTCCGGCCCAGGCGATCGCCCTCGAACAACAGGGGAAGCTGGCTGAGGCTGCCCAGGTTTGGCGGGCCGTGACCGAGCGAAATCCGAAAGATGCCGCTGCGTTCGCGAGCTTGGGTGTGGTGCTTTCCAAGGAGCAGAAGTACCCGGAAGCGGCATCTGCCTATAAAAAGGCAATTGCTTTAAATTCGAAGCTTTCTGGAGTGCAGCTGAATCTTGGCTTGGCCGAGTTCAAGCAGGGACACTTCGACGCGGCCATTCCTCCCCTGACGGCCGCGTCGAAAGTGGAACCAAAGAATATGCAGGCGCGGACGCTGCTGGGCCTGAGTTGCTATGGCGCCAAGCGCTTCGCCGAAGCCGTCGAGCACCTCAAAATCGCGGCGAAGTCCGATCCCGGCAACATTGAGCTTCATCAGGTGCTGGCGCAAAGCTGCTTGTGGGCCAAGCAGTATTCTTGTGCGCTGGACGAGTTCCGCGAGATTCTGGAGCAGAACCCGGATTCGTCCGCCGCGCATGTGCTCACCGGCGAGGCACTGGATGGATTGGGGAAGACGCCCGACGCCATCGCCGAGTTCCAGGCCGCTGCCAAGGTTGCTCCGCGAGAAGCCACCATTCATTTCGGTCTGGGCTACCTCTACTGGAAGTCGCATCAGTACGACGAGGCCAAGCGCGAGTTCGAGAACGAACTGTCAGTCGATTCCAGCCACGCCCAGGCGCTGGCCTATCTGGGCGATATCGAGATGAAGCGGAACAATCCAGAGGCGGCTCTTTCGCTGCTGGGCAAGGCCACAAAGCTAAAAGACGACATTCGTTTTGCCTACCTCGATATGGGGACCATTCTCGCGCAGCAGAAGCGGTACGACGAGGCCGTGGCCGCGTTCCAGCAGGCGGTGAAATTGGATCCCGCTCAGCCCGACGCCCACTACCGGTTGGCGCACGTCTACCATGCCATGGGGAAAGCAGAGGAATCCCAGAACGAGTTCGCCAAAGTTCGCGAACTGCACGAGAAGGCAGATGAGCCCCTCGCGTCTAAAATGGCGGCTACACCGCCTCCGCTGCCTCAATAGGAGCCGCGGAATTGCGGGAACAAGCATAACAATCATAAAGGAAATTGGGACTAAGACGCAGAAAGGCAGAACTATGAACTTGCACAAACGCTCACTCCGCGCGAACCCAGTGGCGCTCGGCATTGCGGTCCTCAGTCTTGCGCTCTCGACGGCTTCCGCGCAGGACGGTCCGGAACATAAGAAACCGCCGGCGCCATGGATGAAGATGAGTACCAGCCTTTCTCCGGACGAGAGGGCGGCGCTGGTGGTGAAGGAGATGACGCTCGATGAAAAGGTTTCGCTTTTGCATGGGACCGGACTGAAGGATCTTGGCCCGGTCAGCCCGCTGGCCGTGGGATCCAATGGCGGGGCTGGATATGTCGTGGGTATTCCACGTTTGGGGATTCCCGCCATCCAGATCTCCGACGCAGCTTACGGTGTGAGGTGGAGCGGAGAGAATGGCCGTTATTCCACGGCCTTGCCAGACAATCTTGCCAGTGCGGCAAGTTGGGACCTGGATGCGGCCTATGAATATGGTGCGCTGATTGCGCGCGAGTTGCGAGCCCAGGGCTACAACATGTCATTGGGCGGGGGCGTGAATCTGGCCCGTGAGCCTCGCAATGGACGCACCTTCGAATACTTGGGCGAAGATCCCGTTTTGGCGGGCAAGATGGTCGGCCAGGTTATGAGGGGAGAGCAGGCGCAACACGTGATTGGCGACATAAAGCATTACGCGCTCAACGATCAGGAGAGCGGGCGGAACGCCGTCAACGTCAACATTGATAAGCGGTCGATGAGAGAAAGTGACCTGCTGGCCTTCGAGATTGGCTTGCGCGAGTCCGCCGCGGGCGCGGTGATGTGTTCCTACAACCGGGTGATGGGTGACTATGCTTGTGAAAACAAGTATTTATTGACCGATGTGTTGAAGAAAGACTGGAACTTCAAGGGCTTTGTCGTGTCGGACTGGGAGGCAACGCACGGTACCGCGAAGGCGTCCGCCGCCGGATTGGACAACGAGGAACCCGGGGAAATCTTCTACGGGGAGGCCATGAAAAAAGCAGTGGATTCTGGCAAGGTTCCCCTGGCTGAACTGGATGAGCATGTTCACCGCATACTGCGGTCCATGTTTGCGTGCGGGGTCATCGATGACCCCCCGGAAAAAAGTGTGGTGGACATAGAAGGCGGCTTCGCGGTCGCGCAGAAGATTGAGGAGCAAAGCATCGTGCTGCTCAGAAACGAGCGCTCGCAACTCCCGCTCGACGTTTCCAAGGTTTCCAGCATTGCCGTGATTGGCGCGCACTCCGACGTGGGCATGATCTCGGGCGCAGGATCGGCTCAAGTTGATCCCCCGGGGGGAAACGCGATCATGCCGCCGGGCAGAGGCAGACCGGCATGGCAAGCCCAAATATGGTTTCCGACGTCCCCTCTGAAAGCCATCATGGCCAAGGCCCCGCGCGCAAATGTTCAGTTCGACCCGGGTACCGACCCGGTCGCAGCCGCCGCTTTGGCGAAGACGGCTGACGTGGCTCTCGTGTTCGCTTACCAGTGGGAGACCGAGGATATGGATCTCGACAGCCTCTCGCTACCCGAGCGCCAGGATGATTTGATTGCCAAGGTGGCAGCCGCGAATCCGCACACGATCGTGGTGCTTGAGACCGGAGGCCCTGTAACCATGCCATGGGCCGATCAAGTGAGCGGCATCCTGGAGGCGTGGTACGGCGGCAGCCGGGGCGCCGAAGCGATCGTGCGTGTGCTCTTCGGCGATGTGAACCCGAGTGGAAAACTGCCCATTACTTTTCCCAAGAGTGAGGCGGATCTGCCGCATTCCAGCATCATTAAGCCCCCCCCGGAGTCGACTACCAAAGACCATGATCCCGATGCCTGGAAAATAATCGCGCGCGGACTGCCGGCGTTCCAGACAACCTATGACGAGGGGCTGAAGGTTGGATACAAGTGGTACGACGCCGAGCGAAAGCAGGTTTTGTTTCCCTTCGGCTACGGCCTCTCGTACACCACTTACAACTATTCCAATCTCAAAGTGACGCCGGGAAAAAGTTTTCGCCTGAGTTTCAGGGTGACGAACGCTGGCAATCGGGCTGGAGCTGAGATTGCTGAGGTT